>MDTB01184455.1_pt1 | contig 17606 bp, 15 predicted proteins | sample 811161 | NCBI WGS metagenome assembly MDTB01 (sample SAMN05326650, study PRJNA326480) | marine metagenome | isolation source: seawater | place: Mediterranean Sea | collected 2009
GGAAACACCCGCTGGACATTTGTAGTTGGTTTTTTTATCTCAACAGATAAGAGTTTCGTAAAAAAATATCTTAGCGGGTATCGTATAAAGGCTATTACCCCAGCCTTCCAAGCTGGTGATGGGGGTTCGATTCCCCCTACCCGCTCCACGAATCTCAATTGGCCAACTAAAATTGCAGATTCGCACAACTTAATAATCCACGAAACTAGTGTTTCCACGGCTCATTTGCCTACAAAATCAGAATACTCACGGAGCCCATCGGAGACGCCGGATCACTTTTAGTGCTCTTTACCGCCCCAATGGGCCTTGGAACGTAAGCCTTTGGAAAAAAGAAGCGAGGATCTGTTGCTTCACCAAGTGGGTGGAATGCGCCTAGAACAGGAACTCCTTGCCCTGAAAGCCTAGGCCCACTAGATAACTTCGGAAGGTATCCATGACCGACGTGGTAACGGTACACCAAAGAATGGTTTATAGAAAGTACATTCTACCATGGCGTACCTGATGCAAGTCTCATACTGTGTATTAGGATGATCTCACTCTAGCGTCGCTCGAGACACTTTTGCTCCCCTCGAGTGTCCTAAAGGTTTCTTTATGCAATCAGTCTTCGTAGACCTTTTTGCAATCAGAACGATAGCAATAAATGATGTCTAGATTAGTGGTCATGAAATAAACCATCCCATCATCCGTAACAGCGGTCCCTCCTGACTTATCCCCCCCCAATGGAACTGGTGGAAACAGCGTGGGCCTTAGGAGGGAAATCTATCTGACCTCCGACTAGCACCAAGAGACACCCCGCAATCATTGTCAAAACAGTTCTCGTATAACCATTCATAAATCACCTCTCCCTACCTATTTATCAATATTTATCACCGTGAAATGCTCTTTTTGAGTCCCTACACCGCTTCGATGTTACTGGACATCGTCCTCAATGTGTCTATTGGACAAATTTGCTCCGTCGCACCGCCATTTCGTTCTCGGCAGAGAAGATTGGTCATGTCGAACAGATGTTGATCGATCATATAAGGTCTCTAAAAATCATAGTTACTAAATAGCAGGTCTCGCCAACCAAAATCGGTAAAAATAGTTCTATTGCTCTGGCTGTTCAAAAGGGATATGCATACGAGGTCAAACTGCACGATACACGGCTTTGGCAGGTACTCACCTTCCTGGAATTTGAGTGGTCCAATAAGATTAGATAAAAATACTCCGAAATATTGCATCAACAGAAAACTAGTGAGCATCGGTCCCAACTCCTCAAACCAACGCAATATTCCGATGATTCCCGCGGTCGCATAAAATTTGAAGAAAAGGATTCCGCGCTAGTTGCCAAGATAAGTCCAAAGACCGATCGAAAAAGACAATACTAAAAGTAGCGTGAAACCCATGAAATCGAGACCGTTAATTAATTCCACAAGCAGTGAATATACATAGCTGCTACAACACCACACCATTCAAGCGATTGAGAGACGGATACTTTCACCAGGGAGCTTTAGGCCGGCATTACGGCGCTCGCGCATCGTATGTGACACTTATAAGCGTCTGGTCCCCAGGCCATGAAAGTTAAGGTCTAGATATATATAGACTAAGCGCCACAGTGCGACAGAAGAACGCAAAAAATTAATCGAGTGGACAGCCAGATTACAGCTAGACGCCCTAGCGCTGGACTACCTGGAAACTAAACTCTCTGTGCACATCCGCGAGCTGTTCTTGCTCCAGCTGTCCCATAGATAACCCATAAACGCCGCTACATTTGGTGCCTGGATGCGGGTCATAAAGCATCCGGCTTTGTAAATCAGCGAGGACAAAGCTCAACATTAGGGAACCTGGATCAAAACGTTCGTAAATTTCAACAAATTGCCCAGAACCCGGTTCAAAATCGAACTCTAACTCACATTTCAAAAAGTGCTCTGGCTCGCGCACTACGATCGTATTCCTGCCTGCAGTTAAGGGAAAATAACCCGCTCCACCTGCCTTAAAAAAAGCAATGGACTCTCCATTAATCAAGAACTCCGCATCTTGTTTTTCCCACAACTTAAAACCGCTTGTCCGGAAAACAAGCAGGGAATGTTCGCTGCCATGGGGGATGACAGCATCTGAAGACGTGCTGCTGACTTGACTCTTAGAGTACCCGTATTTTACTGGCTCAAAGCCGCATCCGGTGGTGACCACTATCGCTATCAGCGCAAAACAATTTCTTAGGCACACTAAACGCATTGAAATCCTTTCAAAAAGTTTCCAGTAAAACATAAGGTTACATAAACTTTAATATGTGTCTTTTAATTTTAACAGAACAACGTAGTAGGTTAAATACTTAAAATAAGAGCCTCAAGCTGTATCTTATGAGGACGCAAGAATTGTACTCGTATATTCTTGGAATCCAAGCCACAAGATTGGCCTAATTTCACACTTTTTCTTCACATGCGTCGAGGAAGGTATTTAAATAGCCTATATGCACACCTATTCCATTCAGATCAAAGGGATGACCTGTGGAGGGTGCGCCTCATCTGTACAGAGAAAACTTGAGGCGCTTCCCGAGATCAGCCAGTGCGAGGTGAATTTCGCAACAGAATCAGCACGTATTGGTAGCGCCCAGATACTCCATCCAAAACAAATCATCGACTGGGTGCGCTCGTTTGGCTTTAGTGTTCAAACTGAGCATAAAGTCTTCAGAGCATCCGATGACCAATTCGATGAGATAAGGCTCGTCAGTTTATTGGAAGAAGAGGCAAATGTAGTCTCCTTTCAGCTCAACCCACAGCTCAGGAGCATCGACTTCACAACCTTACCCGAGGCCAACACACAAGCATTGAAAAAGGCATTAGAAGCGCACGGATTCACTGAGATCGACGCACCGGAGAATATCACGTCAACTGGTGAATCGAACAACCATGGAGGTGTATGGATCGCCGCGCTTCTCTCATCACCTCTCGTAATCCAGATGATCGGGATGTGGCTTGGATCCAATAAGCATTTACCGATTGCTTTCGAGTGGGCACTCGCGACCCCGATCCAGTTTTGGTTGGGGTTCCGGTTCTATCGAGGCGCCCTCGCTGCACTACGACGCGGTGAGGCTAACATGGATACGCTCGTTGTGCTTGGGACCACCGTTGCATACAGCTACAGTCTCTACCAGTGGATGTCGCTTGGATCAGGCGCGATAGGCCATCTCTATTTTGAGGCCTCAGCTGTGGTGATCACTCTCGTTCTGGTCGGAAAAAACATTGAGAACAGGGCGAAGCAAAGTGCTCTTGAATCTGTTTCAGTACTTTATAGCTTAAGGCCAAAAAGAGTCACTTGCTTACGACAGGGGAAAGAGGCCACACTCGATTTCAATGAAATTTCATCCGGCGATGTACTTATCATTCGTGCGGGTGAGCGGATCGGTGCAGATGGTATCGTAATTGTGGGCGAAGCCGATATCGATGCCTCAGCAGTGACAGGAGAATCAACCCCTGAACACAAATCAACCGGTGATTATGTGATATCGGGCACACTGGTTGTGAACGGCACTATCCGAGTCAGCGCCGAACGTGTGGGCGATGCATCCACCGTGTCACAGGTCGCGGAACTTGTAAAAAATGCACAGATGGGTAAAGCACCGGTTCAAAGGCTCGTCGATCGCGTCAGTCGCATCTTTGTGCCTACAGTTCTGATACTCGCGGCCGTAACCTTCGCTGGGTGGCTGGCCTTAGGACAAGCGATGGAATATGCGGTCGCTGCGGCGATTAGTGTTTTGGTGATAGCTTGTCCGTGTGCACTCGGACTGGCCACACCCACCGCCTTAGTCGCAGGAACCGGGTTACTCGCAAAAAAAGGGATTCTGGTCAAAGACATACAGACACTTGAAGCTCTTCCGGAAGTCGAGGTTGTCGCATTTGACAAAACAGGCACACTGACAAAAGGCGAGCCTATAGTGATCCATACTGAGGCCAAAAATACAGACCTCGAGATATTCATAAATCGCTTAGTCCAGGTAGCCCGCGAGTCAACCCACCCGCTCGCACAGGCTATTATTCGCGATCTAGACCGTCCATCAATCCCGATAACAGCTGGAGACGACGCTGTCACGCTGCCTGGTCAGGGGATCTCTGTCATGATCGGGGAAGCCAACTACAAACTGGGTCAGCCTTCATTCGTCACAGATGATACATCTGCTGTGTCGGTATCAAGTCAATCGACATGCAGTTATTTAAGTAAAGATGGACAGCTTCTCGGTTACGTCAAATTTTCTGACGCTACCCGAGAAGAAGCCCATGCTGTGATCGATGCACTCAAAGAAAACGGCAACACCACAGTGATGCTCTCAGGTGATCAGGAACATGTGGCTAAGATGCTCAGCGCCGAGTTACGCATCGATGCCTTCCATTCCGGACTGTCTCCGAGCCAGAAAATTGAGATCATTGAATCCTATCAATCCAAAGGACAAAAGATCGCCATGGTTGGTGACGGAATTAACGATGGACCTGCGCTAGCAAAAGCTGACGTAGGGATTGCGATGGGCAGTGGGAGCGAGATCGCGCTCCAGTCTGCACATATTGTTCTAATGCGCGCCGATCTCCGCTTAATTCCGACGGCCATTCACTACGCCAGAAAAAGTCGCAAAGTGATCCGACAGAACCTTGGCTGGGCATTTGGCTATAACCTATTGTGCATCCCACTTGCAATGTCTGGGCTCCTGAGTCCCGCTATTGCTGGCGCCGCGATGGCGCTTTCATCTGTAAGTGTAGTTGTCAATGCAATGCGGCTTAAGTATTCAGGTTAATCTGCCTCCCGACAGGTAATAGCAGCCATAGAAATGCCAGCGATCAACAAAATGCCCCCGAACGGCGTGACCGCACCGAGTGCCCCAATATCCAATACAACCAGCAGATATAGCGAACCAGAAAAGACCAAAAGGCCCAAGACGAGTAGTCGGTACACCCACACAGAGACCCGAAAAAAGGAGCCACCCAACACAATCAATAAGATACTTATCCACGCATGATATCGAACAGCCGTATCCCAGGTCTCTAATCGATCAGGGACCACCATCATCTTGAGGCCATGGGCCCCAAACGCACCTAAAATCACTGACAGAGCCAGAAGCCAGAGTCCCGTCCGCATCATCATGCGATCCATTCAATCAGCCCCCAAACCAATCCACCAAATAACAATACCGCAAGGCCCGCCAAAATCAGCACGGTCTGGACCCAGTCTTTGATCATCGCTTCGATTAAATAGCCCGTGGTTTTTTTGCCAAACGCGAACCAACACACCACCAGCGACATAGGAAAAAAAGCAAGAACCAGCACCGATATTGCAGCAAACTCGAAGAAATTCAGTGCCAGAAACGGATTTTGGGGAGGGTCTTGTTCAGTCATCCGGATAGTTTGCCATGTCTTCGCCCCAAGCGTTTGGTGGCAACGCACGCCTTTACATTCAAGAGTCACAGAGTCCATTTCCATATTTCAGATCAAGGCACGATGAATGAACCATACTTGAACGAGGAATCATGGGGATAATACGCATGTCTCACACCCTTCATTACGATTGCTCAGATACAGGCAAATAATCACTGCTAAGCTCGAAGATCGATTGTCTTGAATTAAACCAGATTGAGTTTACTAGAATTCGAAATACCGCTAAATCTGCCGCCTTCTAGTGAGTACACGACCAATTATCGACCATCTTGTAATCTTAAAAGCCGGATCCTCTCGGTGAACTAACGTTTGTGAGTAGGAAAACCACGACCATCAATAAATAAAGGCATAAGAAAGTAGCCAGCAACGAAACCACCTAAATGCGCCTGCCATGCGATTTGACCTCCCATGAAGACATGTAATAACAGATGAATGACGATTAGGCTCGTAATTATTGAAACCAATGATCGGTCCGAGCGCCCAGTTTCGGCACGCGATGCCTGTAGCCAAAACCCAATCAAACCAAAAACCACACCAGAAGCCCCTACCATGGGCGCAGGTGTTTTCTCTAGGAGACCAAACATAACAGCGCTGACGATTGCGCTAATAAGCATTGTCAAAAGAGTCAAACGCAAACCGAAATAGATAGCCAGGGTTTTCCCAAGCGCAATAAGAACCACAGTATTCATCAACACGTGAATGGTGCCGGCATGCAGAAATGCGTAGGTAATCAACATCGCGTAGGGCTGGCCGAGATATAGCGCATGGTCAACCGTTCCTGGTGGAAACAAAAAGTCCCAAAACGCAGCATGCGATATCATCAGGCTTCGTAGATCAAATACACCAAACCAGCCTTGGTCTGACAGCTGCGCCACACCCTCCAATAAGAGCATGACGCCAGTGAGCCACCATAGGGTTGTGGGTGTCTTCGGACCACCAAAGACAGGAACTATTCGCATCAAGTCACTCTCATCAATCAAGCTTGAGAATACATTCAAGGCAAGATTAGGTCGAGCGATCGCACTCCGGTCCTAAATCTTGATATCCTCGACGGCCTAATCGCTTTTACAGACAGGATTCCAGGCTTCACATGGCACAGTTCGTTTACACCATGAATCGGGTGAGCAAGATTGTTCCCCCCAAACGCGAGATCTTAAAAGACATCTCTCTGTCTTTCTTCCCAGGAGCAAAGATTGGTGTCCTTGGCCTCAATGGCTCAGGCAAATCAACGCTTTTGAAAATTATGGCTGGCGTCGATACTGAGATTGATGGAGAGGCGCGTCCGCAACCCGGCATCAATGTGGGGTACCTTCCACAGGAGCCTCAGCTGAATCCTGAGCAAAATGTTCGTGATGCTGTCGAAGAAGGTGCTGGAGAAATCAAACAACTCCTAACACGTTTTGATGAAATATCTGCCGCGTTCGCAGAACCGATGTCTGACGATGAGATGAATGATCTCTTGATAGAGCAAGGAGAGCTGCAAAACAAAATTGATGCGGTAAACGGCTGGGAGCTGGATCGAATTCTCGAACAGGCCGCCGATGCACTTCGCCTGCCGCCTTGGGATGCGAAGATTGAACACCTGTCTGGTGGCGAGAAACGTCGCGTCGCATTATGCCGCCTGTTACTCCAGAAGCCTGATATGCTGCTTTTAGACGAGCCTACTAACCATCTGGACGCTGAGTCAGTCGCTTGGCTTGAACACTTTCTGGTTGATTTCGACGGGACAGTGGTCGCCGTCACTCACGACCGCTACTTCCTCGACAATGCTGCCGGTTGGATTTTAGAGCTTGACCGGGGCCGAGGTATCCCATTTGAAGGGAACTACTCGATCTGGCTCGAAGCCAAGGAAAAGCGACTAGAGCAAGAGCAGAAATCAGAGGAGGCGCGTCAAAAGACGATCAAGAGTGAACTTGAGTGGGTGCACCAAAATTCTAAGGGCCGCCAGGCTAAGTCAAAAGCGCGTCTGAAGGCATTTGAAGAGCTACAAAGCCAGGACACTCAAAAACGGAACGAGACCCAGGAGATCTATATCCCCCCAGGGCCGCGGCTCGGGGATAAGGTCATCGAATTTAGTCACGTAAATAAAGCATTCGATGACAAGATGCTGATCGAAGATCTTAGTTTCTCGGTCCCAGCGGGCGCCATTGTGGGCGTGATCGGTGGTAACGGCGCCGGTAAGTCGACCCTCTTTAAAATTGTTACTGGCCAAGAGGCTCCGGATTCAGGAAGCGTTGAATTGGGAGATACAGTTGAACTCGCCTATGTCGACCAGTCGCGTGACGCGCTGGATGGATCTAAAACAGTGTGGGCTGAGGTCTCGGGTGAGCAAGACATCATCACTGTCGGCAACTACTCGATCCCGAGTCGTGCCTATTTGGGCCGGTTTAATTTTAAAGGCGGTGATCAGCAGAAGTTCGTAAAAGATTTGTCAGGCGGTGAGCGTAACCGGTTGCACCTTGCCAAAACGTTAAAGCAGGGTGGGAACGTTTTGCTGCTTGACGAACCGACAAATGATCTCGATGTCGAAACACTACGCGCGTTGGAAGAGGCGCTCCTCACCTTCCCAGGAACTGTGCTTGTAATCTCCCACGACCGTTGGTTTTTGGACCGCATCGCGACACACATCTTGGCCTATGAAGGTGACTCACAAGCGACCTTTTTCGAGGGCAACTACACTGAATACGAGGAAGATAGAAAGAAACGCTTGGGCGGTGAAATCATCCCAACGCGCGTAAAATATCGGCGACTTGCAGACTGATGGGCCGCACCTGGCCCTATCTGGTGCTTTTGCTCCCGCCTCTATTCTGGGCAGGCAATTTCATCGTCGGTCGGGCTTTTGCATCGGATCTCGGAGCGATCACGATGTCATTTTATCGATGGTTATTCGCACTATGCCTACTCATACCTTTTACCTTTCATACGGTTCGAACGGAACTCAAAATAATAATTAAGAATCTTCCGATCCTGTCAATCTTAGCTCTCTTATCGGTTGCTAGTTTTAATGTGCTACTTTATTTAGGCTTGAGAGACACAGAAGCGACTAACGCGCTCTTAATAAACTCATCGATTCCGGTCTGGATCGTACTGTTCGGCGTACTATTCTTTGGAGATACCCTGAGCACAAGACGTGGTATCGGGATTCTGTTGTCACTAGCTGGAGTGGCTTATCTGATTTTAAGAGGACAATCCGACGAGTTAACCGTAAACCCAGGTGATATATGGGTAATTTCATCATCCATCGGTTGGGCACTTTATTCGCTGACACTCCGCAAAAAACCAAGCGAACTTTCGGGCTCAGGGTTTCTTGCGTACATCGTATTTTTTGGAGTCTGTTTCAACGGACTTCTATTAAGCGTCAATCCGTTAAACGAACCACCCATTCCACTCACCATCGACACACTCTATGCGGTCGGATATGTCGCTATCTTTGCCTCGCTCGGTGCCTATGTTTGCTGGAACTACGGTGTTGGACAACTCGGTGCACAGGTAGCGGGCCAATATATCCACCTAATGCCGCTCTACGGTGTCATACTAGCGTATATCTTCTTAAATGAATCTCTGACCCTGAGTCACGGGATTGCAGGAACACTGATCGCGGCAGGTCTTCTTCTTGCACTAAGGCAACCCAATAATGCAATGGCATCCAAGTCCGAGTGAACGTCGCGCACACGCGAGCCTAAAATGGTCAACATTCCCAGACAATGAGCTAGCGCTATGGGTCGCAGATATGGATTGCAGACCCCCTCCCTGCGTTAGAGAGACCATTTACCAAGCAATAGAGCACGGAATCTTCGGCTATGGCACTGAGCCTCCAGGGTTCAGGGATGCTTGGGTCGAGCATCTCCAAATACGACATCAATGGAGTGTCGAGCGTGACTGGATTGTGCCCGTCGCTGGCGTAGTCCCGGGTATGCGGTTTGCGCTCATGGCGCACCCTAACATCCAGCATATACTCACACCCACGCCGGCCTATCCGTATTTTAAGACGGTGCCGTTAGTGGAGAAGCGAATTCAACACCCGATTTCACTTAACCGTAAGGGCGAGACGCTTGAACCGTCCCTCGCTCACATCAAAGAGATCCTAAACACACAGGGGGAACCCTCAGCTATTCTCTGGTGTAATCCGCATAATCCGGGCGGCACAGTCTTTTCCCGAAATTTTATCCACGAGCTCGCAACTATCGCATCCAAGAACAACACGCTGATCATTAGTGACGAAATTTGGGCCGATCTTATCTTAGATGATAAACCACACAATCCACTGGGCCTTGTTGCGCCGAATGATCAACCTACCATTACACTAATGGCAGCAACCAAGACATTCAATGTGGCAGGTTTTGGTTGTGCTATAGCGATCATTCCAGAGCCTAATACACGACAGCGATTCCTTGAAACACAGGTTGCAATGCCACACGTCGCAACACTTGCGTACGCGGTCACTGAATCCTGCCTACGCCATGGTTGGCCTTGGCATCGCGAACTCATCAACGCGTTGAAACAGAACCGAAACACAGTCACCGAGTGGGCAAAAGGCTACCCTGAACTTGAGGTCACCACCGGACATGCAACGTTCCTTGCCTGGATCGAGTCATACAATCAAACAGATTTGTCGGAACGCTTTGTACGTCAAGGGGTGCGGCTCTCCCCAGGGACAGCTTTTGGTTCGGACACGGCTACCCGCTTGAATTTTGGAACCAATCCCGTCACCTTAGGAGATGCTCTGCGCCGAATGGATACGGCGCTACTCTAAAAACTACAAGGAACCTGCATGATAGAAAAACGTCCACTAGGTAAAACCGGAATTGACGTCACGTCCATTTGTCTCGGTACCATGACCTGGGGCGAACAAAACAATGAAGCCGAAGCACACGAGCAATTGAGTTATGCCTGCGATGAGCGTGGGATTAATTTTATTGATACCGCTGAGCTATACCCCGTCCCACCAAAAGCGGACACACAAGGGACGACCGAACAATACATTGGCTCTTGGTTGAATGAACGCGGTCGGCGGGATGATCTCGTGATTGCTACCAAGGCCTGCGGCCCCGGTGAGTGGATCAAATACTTCCGGGGTGGTCCACGGCACACCAAAGCGCACCTACATGAGGCGATTAACGCATCACTTGATCGGTTACAAACCGACTACGTGGATCTATATCAGCTGCATTGGCCCGACAGATCGACTAATTTCTTTGGTCGACTTGGCTACAATCACGTCGACGGGACAGATGAAACCCCAATAGATGAAATCCTCAAGGCGCTAGAGAGTCTCGTCGCGAACGGGAAAGTACGTGCCATCGGCCTCTCAAACGAGACACCTTGGGGCGTAATGACGTTCCTTGAAATCGCACGTCTTGAGGGTCTTCCTGTCGTCGCATCGATCCAAAACCCCTACTCGCTCCTGAACCGAACCTTCGAGATCGGTCTCGCTGAGGTTTCTCACCGCGAGTCTGTGGGCCTACTTGCGTACTCACCACTCGCGTTTGGGGTTCTGTCTGGTAAATATCTAGGTGGCAACCGCCCTGAAGGCGCGCGCTTGACCATCTTCGATCGCTTCAGCCGCTACTCTAATCTCGAAGCAACACACGCGACAGAGGCTTATGCTGCACTTGCAGCCAAGCACGGCCTGTCATTGACAGAAATGGCGCTCGCTTTCGTGACATCACGTCCATTTGTGACATCAAATATCATTGGGGCAACCTCAATAAATCAGTTAAAAGAAAACATCGATACACACGACCTAAGGCTCTCCGACGAAGTACTCGATGGAATCGAAGTAATCCATGTCAGCCAACCTAACCCATCACCGTAAGGCTTGATGATGAATCCGCGTCGTAGCGCACTCTTCATGCCCGCCCACAACGAGCGCGCTATTTTAAAAGCGCGAACACTTGACTGTGATGTGGTCATCCTAGACCTTGAAGACTCGGTTGCCCCCGACTCAAAAAAAACTGCCCGGGAAACAGCAAAGGCATCCGTCACTGAGGGCGGATTCGATCTGCGTGAAATCGCCGTTCGCGTCAATGGTATCGGGCGCGACTGGCACACAGATGATATTCAAGAATTTGTCGATGCGCCCCTAGATGCGATCGTGGTCCCTAAGGCCGAGTTACCGGCCGACGTCGGCAGGCTAGGCGAACAAATGGATACGCTTGGATACGATCCTGACATTGAATTATGGCTAATGGCAGAGACACCGGGTGGTGTTTTCAATGCAAGGGAACTCTGCCAGGCACACCCGCGTGTCGGCGCACTCCTGCTAGGGACATCAGATTTAGCAAAATGCTTGCGTGTCCCAGCGACCATCGGTCGCGATGGGCTCTTATACGCACTCTCACATTGCGTTCTCGCCGCACGAGAAGCGAACATCGATGTTTTGGATGGCGTGTGCTTGGATCTGGCCAATCCAGAGGTTTATCAAGTGCAATGTGAGCACGGACGAGAACTGGGCTTTGATGGAAAAACCCTGATTCACCCATCCCAGATTGCAATCGCTAACAAAGTTTTTACACCATCTGATGATGACATCGGACGCGCCAAGAAGATCAGAGCTGCCTGGGACGACGCGCGCAGACGCGGCGATGGGCTCTGTTTACTCAATGGACAATTAATTGAGAAGCTACACGCAGAAGAAGCCAGCAGAATCCTCTCTCTTCACGAGGCCATCCAGGAGCGCCTAGTCTAGAGACGTCACATCCACGAATACCTCAAGCGCGTGCTGGCTACCCCCGGTCATCAAACCCTTCAGCGGAACCACATCGCCATAATCCCGCCCCCAAGCGAGCGTCACGTGGCGCTCAGATGGGAGTAACCCATTGGTCGGATCAAAATCAACCCAGCCAGTTCCCGGAACAAATACGCTCACCCAAGCATGCGAGGCATCGGCGTCCATGAGTTTAGGTTGCCCGGGCGGTGGATCAGTTTCTAGATATCCAGAGACATAACGACAAGCGATTCCAAGGGATCTCAATGTTGCCAACATCAAATGCGCAAAATCCTGACAGACACCTCGCTTTTCAGATAAAACAAGCCCGACGGGCGTCTCAACATCGCTAAAATTCTGGTCATAGACGAACTCATGAAAAATCAGCGTATTCAATGCATTAATAGATTCTAGAAGACCACGACCAGCTTTAAAAAATCCGCATGCAAATCGCCTGATATCTGCGTTGCCGGTTGGCACATATAAACTCGGTCTGCAATACAGTCTTGTCTTCAGTGGAATCTCCAAACCATCATCCCAGACCGTATCATTTTCCAGATCAACCCGTGTTGGACGGACTTCCACTTCAGACTCAGCCGAGACGTTCAATTCAGCGTGTAGTTCATCAATTGAGAATTGCGAAACCCGATTACCAAACAAATCCTGGCGCTCATGGACCTCCTCAATCACAGGTAGGATCGTTAATCGTGCACTCAAAACCTGTTGATTTAGTGTATCACGAGGTAGCAATCTAGCATGGCTGTGACATAGACTCACAGGCTGACCGTACTGGTATCGATTTCGATGCCTGACACGATACCGCATCAGTTGACCTTCATCAGTTGTTGAGGCACATCCGCGTGACTGAAATACGCAAGCGTAATCGCCTCACTCAAACTCGAGAGTGTCTCGATCTGTAGATCCAACATTTCAAACAGCGGTTTCTTCGCCGTCCCCTGAATAGTCATCAAGTCCTCAGTTTGTGCCATCTGAAGACCAGCATGCATCCGGAACGCTAATTGCTGTAACTGTGTCTTACGACCAACTAATTGCTGTACGGGCAGCCCTTGAACCAAATTTTCAATACGTGCCGCCAGATAACCAATCGCCCGAGGTGTCTCGATATCGAGCAACAAAAGATCCAATAAGGCTGTTGGATTCAGTCGAGTCCTGTAGCGACGCCTGTAAGTCATCACAGTATCAGTCACCTCAAGAACTAACTCCCATTGATTGATGTCTTGGGGCTTCAGCGTCCGGAACGCGTAATTCAGAAGCATCGATGTCTTGCTCGCACGCTCTAAGTGACGACCGATATCCATAAAACGATATGCAAACGTGCGGCTCATGGTGTCATTACTAAGGCCCGAGAAGGTAGCCAACTGCATCAGAATCAAATCCACCTGGTCAAGTAATCGGCCCGCATCTGCATTTTTCATCCAGCCAATCCGTTCGATCATTTGCTCTAAATTAACAAGAGCCCGCCAAGCATCATCACTCAAATAGTCCGGAGTAGCGCGAGCGTTACGTATGATAGCTTTGATCAATTCACTTAATCCGCCCGGCGCTGCCCTGGTAAACATTAGTTGATGGATTTCCGACGCGGCGTCTTCGAAGTTGATTTCATCGACTCTAAACTGCGCGCCCAACAACCACATCGCTGCTTGCTGACGTTCGGTACGCACGTCAATGGCGCCTGCCAATACCTCGCGTACCAGACGCGTCAGCCCATCGGCACGCTCAATGTAACGACCTAGCCAAAACATAGCATCAGCGACGCGGCTTGGTGTCATCGACTGATCAAGTGGACCAAGCGCCGGCGCGTCCATCTCAGCGAACATAGAGAGTTGATTATCAGGCTCCATCCCCATTACCCAGAGATCTTTGTAACGCTCAGGTGTATTCGGACGCAACTGTGCCCAGGACGCATCATGGTTGCACGACGCAAGACCGCCCGGCATCACATCGACTTTCTGGTCTTGGGATTGTGCGGTGTACATTCGAAGCACCGCAAAAGATTCACCACGGGCTGTTCCTTCAGCGACCGGAACTGTCTCCAAATCGATCGCTTGCCACCCGACCCAGCTTGATGGATCAGCAGTGATCCGCGCTTTCAATGCATCTTTTTCCGGTTCAGCTAGGTCTCTTACAACAAAGGACTCGCCTGCTGGAAATGCCGATGCATGTCGGATCAACACATCGGGCCAGAGTGTTTCGAACTCCTCTCGCTCATCCTCATCGCCAAGCCAGAGCGCCGGAAGCGTGTTCAGAATTAATTCCTCGCCAAGTAGCTTCTGGCAGAGCCCTTCGAAACGCCCCATCCACAGCGGCGAATCAATCACACCGACACCAGGTACATTACCCATCCGAACGCCACCACGACGAACAGCATCCATCAATCCTGGTGTACCCTGACGGCTTAATCCATTGAGTTCTAACGGATCAATATCTTGATCGATCACTCGGCGTAATACACCAGAGACCGGATGAAGACCACTTAATGTCTTCAACAGAAGACGGTTGCCACGGACCGTCAGATCGTCCCCTTCAGCAAGAGTGAAGTCCAAATGATTTGCCAAAAAGGCATGCTCAAAGTAACTCTCAACAGACTGGCCCGGGGTCATCAAAATCGACAGATCCTGGTCACGACTGTCCGCTCGCAAGAACTGCCGCAAGGTGCGGAAAAAACCTGATAATCTCTTTACCGATAAACGGCGTAGTAGATAGCCCATGACTCGCGACATAATCAGCCGCCGCTCCAAAACATAGCCAAGACCCGCTGGTGCTCGCGTACTTTGTCCCAATACATACCACTTGCCGCTGCTATCACGGACCAGATCGTGCGCTAGAAAGCTAATCCAAGGAGTCTGTGGGTTCAGCCCATGTGCCTCGATTAAATATTCAGGATTCGAGAACAACAAATCGGCTGGCACCGAACCGTCGGCCAACAAATTGCGCTCACCATAAATATCACTGAGTAGCGCCTCAAAAAAACGCATCCTCTGTGAGAGACCGCGCGCCAATTGCTCGAAGGTAGATTCGTTCATCAAATAGGGAACCACATCGAGCTGGCCCTTACGATTTTGATGATGCTTGGACGTATGCGCCTGGTAGGTCAACCCGTTTTCTTTTAGGCGGCGCTCGACCTCTTCTGACCATCGTGCCTGTTGGTTACCGTCGTCATAGTCGAGGGCTGCAAAAAGGCTTTCCCAGGAGGTATCTACAGATTGAGTAGCTGAATCAGACATGCAAACTGGTTTATGGCTAAAGAGGTGAAAGTCTACCTCCTTGTCTACTGAACCGATAGTCAAAGAACTAACGCACAGAACCACTTAACGTGCGCATAAAATTCAGTACTGCCTGAATCCGCGGGATCCGCTCTGTATTGGGATGCGACACCAAGAAAAACTCTCGGCTCAATCCAAGCTCAGGAAGTACAGGCACTAGCCCCTCTCCGTTCCTCAGTAAAAATTGATGAAGCACGCCTATACCAAGGCCTGAGCGGACAGCTTCGACCTGACCTACCGGGGAATAAATAGCAATGCTTGACTGCCAGTCACTAGCAATCTGCTTCGCGATGTTGATTCGGTCAGAAAAGAGTAGGTCCTCGACATAACCAATCAAGCGATGTGTCAGTAACTCATCGATCGTTTTGGGCATCGAGTAGTCCGCTATATAGGACTCACTCGCATACAAGCCCAGGGAATAGGTACCCAAGCTCTCAGAATGCAACTGCCTCTCAGTCGGACGCCCCACCATCACGGCTATATCAGCTTCACGACGGGACAGCGAGAACCCAGGAGTTTGGGGGACAATTTCAACACTAAGATCAGGATGCTCACTAAGCAAAATTCTAAGATTGGGTGTCAGAACTTTTAATGCGAAGCCCTCGGGCGCCGCGATCCGGACTGTTCCCGATACCGATCGACCACGCGCTTCAAAGATCGAACCAGCAGCTTCAATCTCAGCCTCGGCTCGCTCCAAATATTCTATCAATCGACTCCCTTCGTTGGTCAATTGCATGCCCTTACTGTGGCGTGCCAGTAAAACGGTACCAACTCGATGCTGCAGCTGGTTTAAGTGACGAGACAAGGTCATTACCGACACGCCCAAGGTCTCCGCCGCACGCCCCAGCTGACCCACCCGCGCCACAGCGAGCAGGTATCGAGCATCTTCCCAGTTCATTTGCTTGTGGCCCATGAACGAAAGATACAACATATCTGATGTATCAAAAACACTAAATATTCTATTGAATCATCATTATTGATTTTATCTAATGCGTCTAATCAATCCTGAGGAGATATAAGATGGCTGTATTAGGTAACTTCATAGGCGGCAGGCAAGTCGCTTCAGACTCGCGACGTACAGCGACTGTCTATAACCCTGCGACAAGCGAGAAACGCTTCGATGTCGCTCTATCTTCAGCCGATGAAACACGCGCTGCTATCGCTAACGCGCAAGATACCTTTATATCGTGGAGTAAGGTGACTCCTCTTAATCGTGCGCGCGTGATGTTCAAGTTCAAAGAGCTTGTCGAAAGACATGCAGACGAGCTCGCCGAACTCATAACATCAGAACACGGAAAAGTCTTCTCTGACGCCAAGGGCGAAATAACGCGCGGGCTTGAGGTTGTCGAGTTCGCATGCGGCATCCCTCACCTTGTGAAAGGTGATCACAGCCTGAACGTTGGTCGTGATGTCGACAGCTTCAGCCAGATGATGCCAATGGGTGTCTGTGCGGGAATTAGTCCTTTCAACTTCCCAGCCATGGTACCCATGTGGATGTTCCCTGTTGCGATTGCGTGTGGAAATACATTCGTAATGAAGCCCTCTGAAAAAGATCCATCAACGCCACTTCGGTTGGCTGAACTTCTGAAGGAAGCGGGTCTGCCGGACGGTGTTTTCAATGTGGTCAATGGCGACAAAGAATCTGTAGACGTGCTATTAACAGACGAACGCATTCAGGCCGTCAGCTTTGTTGGCTCGACGCCGATCGCTGAATATATCTACTCAACAGCGAGTGCTCATGGTAAGCGTGTCCAGGCACTCGGTGGAGCGAAAAATCACATGGTCATCATGCCAGACGCGGACCCTAGCCAGGTCGTCAATTCCCTCATGGGTGCAGCCTACGGGTCGGCAGGCGAGCGCTGCATGGCGATCTCGGTCGCTGTCTGTGTCGGTGATGAGGTCGCTGACAAGCTGGTTAATGACCTCAGGACTGAAATAGCCGGCATGAAAGTAGGCGCAGGCATGGATGCGGACGAGCCTCATATGGGGCCGCTGGTCACGCGCGAGCACGCTGACAAAGTCCTTGGTTATATTAACCAGGGCGTTTCAGAGGGGGCCACGCTCGTCGTTGATGGTAGAGATTTTGTGGTCTCCGACAATGAGAATGGGTATTTCGTCGGGCCGACGCTGTTCGATCACGTAAAACCAGGCATGCGTATCTACGATGAGGAAATCTTTGGCCCAGTGCTCTCTGTTGTGCGTGTTGATAACTATGAA
>MDTB01230021.1_pt1 | contig 17605 bp, 17 predicted proteins | sample 811161 | NCBI WGS metagenome assembly MDTB01 (sample SAMN05326650, study PRJNA326480) | marine metagenome | isolation source: seawater | place: Mediterranean Sea | collected 2009
CTTCCATCCAGTATCTACATGTAGTAATGGAAATGGTGGAACGTTTGGATAAAAAGCTTTAAGAGCTAAATGCAACATAACAGCGCTATCTTTGCCAATGGAGTAAAGCATTACGGGATTTTCTGACTCTGAAAGGACTTCTCTCATTATATGAATGCTTTCGCTTTCTAGATAGTCTAAATGAGATAATTGACTATTTTTAAAACTTAAATTTTTTTTATAGTCAGTATTTTTTTCTCTAAAATATTCTTGATAAGCTGAGGCTGGAAATATTCCTAAATTGCTTTTAAACCTTACAATTATTTGCTCAATATTTTTTGTATCTAAATCCCTAAAATAGCTGACTATAGTTCCTGTAGGTATAAGACAAACATTCTTATTATTATCTTTAACTAAAGCTATAATACATTTCTTTATAAAAGATATTGATATTTGTTTTTTATTTAACCAAAACCATTTTCTTCCAGATCTACCATCATTCGCCATTATCGTATATAGGTTTTTTTGTATTTTATGTAATTGAATAATATAAATTGAATCTCTTCTTTTTTTTGAAATTAAGACCTGATTACTGATAACTTTTTTCTTTAAAGGATTATTTTTTTCATCAACAACATCCTCTAGTTTTATAGTTCTTGGTAAAAGTTTTGATTTCTCAATCAATCTCTCAGTAGTGCGAAGTGAAGTTTTGCTTGTTATTTGTTGAACTTGTGCGGTATCCCAAGGAATTATACTTCCTGATCTATCATTTAAATTATAAGTAGGAATCATTAATGACGCTTTATGTTAAATATAATAATTAATATTATTTAAATATAGTAAAATTAAATAAAATCTACAAATAATTAATATAATTACTTAATGCGACAATTAAGTATTTTAACTAACTGAATTAATTGAATTTATTTAGCAAATCTTTTAAGCCCATTTGGAGAAAATAGTTGTATATCATGTGGCTTATCTGCCCTCCAAATGATTTTGTCTATTTCCGAAGACCTTACATTATTAAGCAAATATCGCCTGGTGGTAAAATTATAAGTAGCTGAGTGAATTGCTAAACATGCAGGTTCATCATAAAAATTCATTAATGGCAATTCTCTATAGTTTAATATCTCTTTTTTTCCATTGTAAGCTTCTTCTGATACCATCCCATGACTATCTGCATCAAAATACATAACTCTATGAGGATAAATATGTCGTTTATCATTTTTAACATCTGCTCTTACAATATTGACTTTTATTAATTCATAGCGCATATACTTTTGATTTACATGAAAATTTGTTAAAATCTCTTTTCGATCTGAATTATAAAAATCATATACATTATATGGCATAAACTTTAATTCAGTCCCAGCATTTGACCAATTATACCTATCCTTAGCACCATTAAATCCATCAAATGAGTCTGCTGTAGATAACCCTTGCGAAGCAGAGCCTAAATAATCATAAGCTATATTAGGTGCTCTTCTAACTCTTCGAGTACCTGGGTCATACACCCACGCTTTCCTTGGACTCTCTAATGCATTTAAGGACTCAATTACTAACAAGCTAGCATCAGCAAGTCTAGGTGGATGAGTAACTTTTTGCATCAACATTCCTTGAAGTCCTTCACAAAAACTATCTTTAACAAAAGGGTTCCAACAGTTTTTAGCTATTGCTTCGCCTGCTCCTTGTGTCATTGAGCCATCTGGATTAACAACATAGTACGGAGCACCGCCAATTATATCTACACCTCTATATCTAAGTATATGATTCCATACGTGATGAAGAGGTTCTGTGGCATTGGGAAATGGTATACTACCAACAATACCATCGACACCTTCACCGTTTGCTATCATTTTTGAGTTTCCAGATTTTGTAAGATCCATTACTTCCTGTGGCACTGCGCAGCTTCTTCTAGATGGGTAAATATTCATTACAAATGTTTCTGGGTAAGATTGAAACATTTTTATTTGGCCTTCGGTAAGGTGTGCCAAATAATTTTCATAATTTAACGCATTTATTTCAAATAGAATCTCATCTTCAATGAATGGGTTTATATACTCATTGGAGTTTGGATTATAATTTTCAACTGGTGTACTAATCGGAATTCTATCACCTATACTATTTTCAGTGAACAAAGTTTCAGCATTAACACCAATATTTAATATGGTTAGCAGTATAAAAAAAATATAGTATTTCATTTAAAATAATTAAATATAGTTTAATTGAGCAATATTATTGATAAATATGACAAATATTAGAGAATTTTTGAATTTTAGCAATCTTTTAGCTGATAATTGTAGAGAGATATCATTAAAATATTTTAAAAAAAAAATAAATGTATCTTCAAAGTCTATAAATCGATTCAATCCAGTAACAATAGCTGACACTTCTATTCAAAGCTATATTAATAATAGTATTAATAATAAATATCCTGAGCATTCAATAATTGGAGAGGAAAGCAGTCTAATACAAGATAGTATCTATGAGTGGTGTGTTGACCCTATTGATGGAACAAAATCTTTTATCACAGGGTTTCCAACTTGGGGCACACTAATATCACTAAGCATTAATGGGAAAATAGTTTTAGGCATTGCTGATTTTCCAGCATTAAATGAAAGATATGTTGGATATGATAAAATTTCTTACAAGCTAATTAATAATAGAAAAAAAATTCTAAAGGTAAAAAGCAATAGCCTGTCTAAATCTACTTTATCTTGTACTTCTACTTACGTATTTAAAAATAAAAATGATAAAAATATTTTTGAAAAAATTTCAAAAAAGGTAAAGAATGTTCATTTAGGTGGAGATTGTTACCAGTATTGCCTTTTAGCGGATGGCTATATTGATATTATTATGGAAAGTGGTTTAAATTCTTTTGATATTAGAGCTTTAATACCAATTATAAAAAATTCAGGTGGATCAATAAAGACTTGGGATGGACAAAATCCAAAAGATGGTGGTAAAATTATTGCTACAAGTAGCAGACAACTTTTGTCAAAAGTTCGATCGCTTATAAAGAAATAAAAAACCCAGCATGATTAATGCTGGGTCTTTTTGAATAATAAGTAGAAACTTAATTATTTTAAAGCATCCATTACTGAAGAAAGCTTCATAGCTACTGACATATCGCCATCAACTTTAAGCTGTCCTTGCATAAAGGCACTAGTTCCGTCTAACTCACCAGAAGACATTTTCTCAAATGTTTCTACAGACATTGTAAGTGTACAATCTGCATCCTGATCTTCACCACTTACTGTATTAGGATTTGATTTTCCATCTAGAAAAATACATCCTGCACCTTCAAAGTCAAATTTAACAGTCGCTCCAAGACCAGTGTCTTTGCCAGCAATTCCTGCTTCGAATTGTGCTAGTATACTTGCTACATCAGCCATTATATTTTCTCCATAAGTTAATTAACAGTGCGTAATAAAACATTTTATCTAATAGATGACAATACATTTATTTGAGTATATTTTTGGAAAAAAGACATAAATACAGTAAGTTAATGAATAGTAAATATTATAAGCCTCCAAGATTTTGGGAGCAAGGTAAGAATTATCTTATAAAAAAAGATAAAAAATTAGGTAGATTAATAAAGTCTTACCCAAAAGATTTTTTATTTTCAAAATCTGATCCATTTTTAACACTGTCGAGATCAATAGTTGGTCAACAAATATCTGTAAAAGCTGCACAATCTGTCTGGGATAGACTTGAAATTAAGATAAAAAAAGTGACACCTATTAATATAAAAATAATACATTCGACATCTCTAAAGTCAGTTGGGTTATCACGTCAAAAAGTTAAATATTTAAAAAATCTCTCAGATGCATTTATTGAAAGTAAAATTAAAATTAAGTTATGGAGTAAAATGAATGATGAAGAGATAATTCAAGACCTTGTACAAATTAAAGGCATTGGCAGATGGACTGCTGAAATGTTTTTAATATTTAATTTATGTAGAGCAGATGTTTTTCCAATCGATGATATAGGTATGATAAAAGGTTTGTGCAAAATATATAATTTAGAATATCCCATTAATAAAAATGAAATTTTAAAAATAGGTGATAAATGGAAACCATATAGATCAATAGCAACATGGTATCTTTGGCGCTCTCTAGATCCAATCCCTGTAGAATATTAATATGCTCAAAGAAAAAATATATATTTATACTTTTTATAGATTTAAAGATTTGATAAATATACGCTATATTAAAGGAAAATTGGACGTATTTTCTAATGATAAATTAATATTAGGAACTATTTTAATTGCAAATGAAGGAATTAACGGAACTGTTTCAGGACCAAAAAAAAATTTAGATTTACTTATAAAAGATATAAAAAAAATATTAAAAATAAAAAAACTTTCACTTAAAATATCTAAAAACCAATTTATACCTTTCTATCGCCTTAAAATAAGATTAAAAAAAGAGATTGTTACAATTGGTGATAAATCAATTAAGCCAAGGGAAAAAACAGGTAACTATATACAGCCAAAAGATTGGGATAAAATTATTAATAATAGAGATTATTTGATAATTGATACTAGAAATGAGTATGAAATAGGAATTGGAACATTTAAGAATTCGCACAACCCTAAAACTAGATCTTTCAGAGACTTTCCTAAACATATCGAAAATTCTGAGATTGATAAAAACCAACCTATTGCAATGTTTTGTACTGGAGGAATTAGATGTGAAAAAGCTTCATCTTACTTGATAAATAAAGGTTATAAAAACGTATCTCAACTAGATGGGGGTATACTTAATTATCTAGAGTATAAAAAAAATAAAAAAATAAATAATTGGAGTGGTGAATGCTTTGTTTTTGATAATAGAATTTCTATTGATAAGAACCTTAATAAAGGCTTACATGATCAATGTTATGGATGTCGACATCCAATTACAAAAGCAGATATGAAACTTAAATCATATGTAAAAGGAGCCTCTTGCAAATACTGTATAAAAAATAAAAGTGAAAAAAAAATAACTTCATCGCTTGTAAGACAAAAACAAATTGATACCGCTGAAAAAGAAAAAAAGAAACATTCATTTAAAAAAATTTATTCAATAAAATAAATATCTAAATATTTTCTGATTTTTTAATAAAATCTAGCAAGTTTCCATTTTTAAATAAGTGTCCTCTAATTCCATAATTATTTGCACATTCAATATCAATTATTTTGTCACCTACTAAAAAACTATTCTTCTTATCAATTAGCCATCTTGACTCAGCTATTTCAAGCATGCCTACACCAGGCTTTCTTAAATGAGCAAGATTTGTAAATTGGTTTGGAAACAAAGGATGATATGGTGAAATAAAAAACTCATCTATGTAAGCATTAATTTTTTTTAGCTCATCATTAATATATTTGTGAAGGTATGAAACATCTTCTTCTGTGAAAAGACCTCTGGCTATCCCAGATTGATTTGATACTACAAAAACATGAAAGTTATTATCTTTTAGGAATTTAATACTTTCTCTAGATCCCTCTATCCATTCAAATTCAGAAATTTTATATATATAACCCTTATCTTTATTAATAACACCATCTCTATCTAGAAATGCAGCAGGCTTTAGCATAGTTTTTTTTCAATCATTTCACAAATAATTTGCCCTATTGCAATATGCATTTCTTGAATTCTATCAGGTCTAGAGGAAGGGACATTAACTATAACATCACATAAGCCTTCTATTGAATTACTTTGAATACCAGTTATACCTATAGTTTTAATACCCATATTTTTTGCTTTTTTAAGAGCATTTATAATATTTTTACTTTTGCCACTTGTTGTAATTGCATATAAAATGTCCCCTGGATTTCCAACTGATTCAATTTGACGTGAAAATATTTCATCAAACGAAAAATCGTTTCCTATGGCAGTAATTACAGAGGTATCAGTAGTTAAAGCAATAGAGGGCAACGGCTTTCTATTTTTTAAATATCTACCAACTAATTCAGCTGATAAATGCTGAGAGTCAGCAGCAGACCCTCCATTGCCACAAAACATTATTTTACCTTTATTTTCTAAAGCGTTAAGAATAATTTTAAATACTTCTTCTATTTGTTGGGGTGACTGTATAGCTAAATTAGCAAAATTATTGGAAATTTCGATGAGAGTTTTTTTAATATTATCCATAATTTTTAGTATAATTAGTTTTATACTAAATGCTAGATTTGTTAATTATATTTGTGGTACTAAAACCTTTCAAAAGATCAATTAAAATAACTTTTCCTCCATTATTTTTAATTATATCTGAACCTACTATATCTTCTTCTTGATAATCTGAACCTTTGAACATTATGTCTGGTTTTAATTTCTTAATTATTTCTATTGGAGTATCATCTTCGAACAAAATTATTGCATTGACTTCAGATATTTTTGATAAGTTATCAATTCTAGTTTGTTGGTTCTGAATAGGTCTAGCCTCGCCTTTTATTGACTTTATTGATAGGTCTGAATTTACAGCCACAATAAGGTAATCACACTGTACACTTGCTTTATATAATAAATGAAGATGGCCTGAATGTAGTAAATCAAAACAGCCATTAGTAAAACCAATCAAATTGTTTTTTTTTCTAATTTCTAGAATTATCTTTTCAAGATTATGAATTGAAAAAAATTTTTCCATTAAAAAAATTTTTGTAATTCTTTATAAGTTAAAGATGCTGTACCAGGTTTTCCAATAATAATACCAGCAGCAAAGTTGGCTAAAACTGATGCATCAGCTGTGCTCATACCAATAGCCTTCATAAGCCCCAAAACACTTATTACAGTATCACCAGCCCCAGTTACGTCTCTAACCTTTTTTGCATTTGCATTTATCTTTTTTGTATAGTCTCTTCCAATTAGCAACATTCCTTTACTTGATCTTGTAACAAGTATTTCTTTTATATTATATTTTTTCATTATCTTTCTAGCATAACTAATAATTTGTTTTTCTGATAAGAGTTTATAGCCTGCAGAATCTGAAATTTCTTTTTGATTGGGTGTTAAAATATCTATATTCTTATATATATTAAAATCATTTTTTTTGGGATCACAAATTATTAATTTATTATGTTTTTTTGAAATATTTACAATTTCTTTAATTAACGATTTGTCTAAAAGTCCTTTATCATAATCTGATACTATTACCAAATCTGATTTTTTAATATTTTTTGAAAAAATATTTTTTATTCGTAATTTTAAATTTTTTGTTAACTTAAAATTACTATTTTCTTGATCGACTCTTAATAAATGAACAAAGTTTTTGATAAATCTAGTTTTGATTGGAGTTTTAAAATTTTTTATTTTTATTGTTTCCAGGCTTATATTTTTTTCTTTAGACGCTAATTCACTTATTTTTAAAGACGCTTTGTCAAAACCAATTATTGATAGTAAAGTACATTTAGCATTTATATTGCTGATATTTCTTACAACATTGCCAACCCCACCTAGTTGAAAATTTTCATTTTCATAATTAAGTATGGGAATTGGTGCTTCAGGAGATTGTCTATAAACACTACCATAAACATAATGATCAAGCATTATATCTCCAATACAGAGTATTCTTAATTTTTTAATTTTACTTTTATTTAAAATAAAAGACTTATTTTTTTCTTTTTTTTTCACTTTTTCTTGATTGATCTTTAATAAATTTATTATATTTTGGCCAATCATCCTGAGATATTATGAAACCAATACAGTTTTTTGATCCACATTTACAAATATGATCCGTAAAATCTTCTTTATCAAATGGATATCCATAATCATAGCTTAACTCATTACCTTTTTTTATATTTTTGATTGCAATAATCCAAATTTCATTATCAATTATATCAACCTCACAATTGGGTAGGCATGAATGATTAATATATCGTGCTTTGTTATAAAGAGGTGATCCATCAATATCAAATCTACTATTTAATTCAAAAACATATACCGATCCTTCATTCTTTTGTTTAAGAAATTTTTTTATTCTTGCGGCTGATCTTCTATCTCCTTCCTTTTTATTAACTTTCTCACCAATATACTGAATTATTTTTGTATTTTTTTTTATGTTTTGTGTAGCTATTATACCAATTCCATGAACTTTAGATTTTTTTTCTCTCCACATATTTTTCATAGAATATTAGATATTTAAATTTTTTTCTTTAATTTATATTAATAGTATTTTTTTTTATATATAAACTTCTTAGCTTAATTATTTTCATTCCTTGAATGCAAATAGAACCCAATAGGTATGTAGTAAATTATGTTCATCCAATTATTAAAGAAGTTAAGACTGGGTATAAATGGCACTAAACTGCATAAAAAACATGCTATAAGACAAATTTCATAGTCACTCAAAAATTGTTTTTTAATAATTAATTTTAAATACATATGAATTAATATTAACCTTGAGAAATAAATTATTAAAATAATGAGGAATGATACTCCTATTATTCCTGTCTCAGCAAGTATCTGCAAAAAACTATTGTGGGGGTGTGTACTGCAAGCTGAATAAGTATAACTATCAGATGAATAAGGACTTATGTATTCATATTTTTCATTATCACAGTATTTCCTATATGTGTTTGGTCCAGTTCCAAGAATAGGATTGTTTACAAACATACTAACACTAGTGTGAAAAAAAGTTTCATGTAATCTAGAAAAAAACGTAATTTCTCCATTTCCAATATTTATTTGATTAATTGTTAGATCAATATTTCTCTCTTTGATAGCAGGATTTAAAAAGGATATAATTATAATAATCCCTATCGAAATAATAAAAGACAAAACTCTAATTAGACGAAATTCTTTTAGCAATAGTATAATAAAAATATTTGAAATTATCATTAATGCTATAGCAGTTCTTTCACCAGATAAGAAAATTAATACATCAGACGCAATCCACATTATAAAAATAATTAAAATGTTTAATTTAGTTTTTTTGTATTGAGTAAGAGCAAGTGCTAAAAATAACGGAAGTAATCTGGCTAAGTAAGATCCTAAAAGCCACCCTTCACTAATTAAAAGATTCAATCTATTATTATTAGCTGCTTCATAACCAAATATATTTTGTCCAAAAGTATACTGAAAATATCCATCAAATATCGCTATTAGAAATGCAATAGTAAGGCCATATAAAAAATATCTTTTAAAATTTATTTCATTATCTAGTGCAAACCAAATTGCAAGTGTGAAAATACTAAATCTAAAATACACAAGACTGCTTTTTAATGAAAATAATGGAAACTCTGAAATTACAGAGTTAAAAATAATGTATAAATTAAATATAACTAAAACAAAAAAAAAATAATTTTTAAAATATTTTATTAATTTTTTTTTGTATGCCTCAATTAGAAATAAAATTGCAATTAACACTAAAAATAAATCTGGTAGAAAAGGTCCTGTCAATATTAGAAATGGCATCAAATAAAGTAGATATGTGATTAATTTTGTGCTACTAATTGAACTTAAATTTAATGACATTTTAATTTTATATTAAAAAAATTATTTCTAATGTTTAACTTTTCTATACTATTTACCTCCATATTTATAGTTATTTTACTATTTGTATCATCGAAATATATTCCAAATATTGTTGAACGCCCGAGTGAAACAGTAAGAAAAATTCATAATAATAGTATGATAAATATTGGTGGTGTTTCTTTTTTAAGTTTTTTTATAATTTTGTTTTATATTGAAAGTTTTGAAATAAAATTAATTGTAATTTTTTCTAATTTCTTTTTACTTTTAGGTTTAATAGCTGATCTTAATAAACAATTTTTGGCTTTAAGTAGATTTGTTATACTTACATTTTTGATACTTATATATTTTTTTATTAGCAAAGGACATATCATGAGTTTAACTGATATGGATTATATTAATGGGATTTTTAATTTGAACCTATTTTATCCTATTTTTTTTTCTACACTTTGTATTTTAATCTCTACAAATTCATTTAATATAATTGATGGTCAGCATGGTTTAATGCTAGGTTCAGGTATTTTAATACTGTATTTATTTAGATTATACATTCCCACTGAACATTATGATTTAGTATTAACGATTAATGGATTGTTAATAATTTCTATTATACTATTTTTAATAAATTTTTTGAGTGGAAAAATTAAGTCAGGGGACTGCGGTTCTTATTTTTTAGGATTTTCAATTGGCGCATTGGCTATTTATATCAATAAGTTTGAATATATAAATTCATTTCATATTGCATGTATTTTGTCTTACCCAGCTTTTGAACTTTTTTTTACTTATATCAGAAGATTAATTAATAAAAGGAATCCCTTTCAGCCTGACCATAAACACCTTCACTCAAATTTGTTTAAATTATTAAAAGTTAGCAACCAAATAGGAATAAATAAACCAGAGACTCTAAATAGAGCAACCTCATTAATAATTATTTTTTTTCAAATTTTGCTACAAGGATCTATTTATCTATTTATAGGACCTGAATTATTTTTAACTATGTTTTTTATTATTTTTATAGTTTATGTCGCTTTATATTCAGCTATTGCGATACTTTTAAGAAAATACTCCACATAAATCTAATACTTTTTTATTAGCAAATTTGTTTTTAAAACTTTCTTCTAAAAATTCATTATGCTTAACTAGAAAAATAAAGATTTCACCCAAATCTATTGCTTTATTGATATCCAATATTTTTAGATCTTTATATGATCGAATGTTTGGATCTGAAACACAAACATCAAAACCTCTATATAATAAGCTACTTACTATTTCTATTGCTGGCGACTCTCTAACATCATCTATATTTGGCTTAAATGTTGCTCCAAAACACACAACTTTTGAATTTTTTTTATTTTTTGAAGTGTCAATTAATTTAATAATCTTATTTATAGCCCATTTAGGCTTATAATTATTAACTTCCCTAGCGGCCTTAATTAATTTGGACTGTTCAAAATTCTGTGAAATAATAAACCAAGGATCAACTGCTATACAATGTCCCCCTACTCCACATCCAGGTTGTAAAACATTAACTCTTGGATGATGGTTTGCAAGTTTAATTAATTTCCATACATCAATATTATTTTTTTCACAAATTATTGAAACTTCATTGGCAAAGGCGATATTTACATCTCTATAGCTGTTTTCAATAAGTTTACACATCTCAGCTGTCTTAGAATTTGTTCTTTGAACCTGGCCTCTAACAAATGTCTCATAAAAATCAGCTACTTTATTAGTTGATAAATCATTTATCCCTCCAACTACCCTATCATTATTAACTAGCTCTTCTAGGGTACAGCCTGGTAATACTCTTTCAGGACAGTAAGCAATATAAATATTTTCTAAATTAATATTTTTTTTCTCTAATTTATCTCTAATCGCTAAGGTTGTACCAACGGGAGATGTTGACTCTAATATAATGATATCTTCTGGCTTTAATAAATTAGTAATTGAGTCTACTGCTGAATTAATAAATTGAATATCTGGCTCTGGTACCTCATTATTATATATAAATGGGGTTGGAACACAAATTATATATATATCTGACTCAACTGGAGCTTCTAAAGCCTTAAATTTTTTTTTATTGATAGCGACCCCTAATAATTTGTCTAGATCCTTCTCAGAAAAGTGTGTATTTCCTAAGTTGATATTATTTACTACATCCTTATCTATATCTACACCATTCACATTGTAATTTTCATTAGCAAGAATAGCTGCTGTTGGTAAACCAATATAGCCAAGGCCAAGTATACAGATTTTTTTATCTTTCAATTTCATAAAATTTTTTTAATAAAGTTTACTATTCTTTTAGAAGCTTTACCATCACCATAAAGCTTACTTTTTTTTGACATTGATTTAAAAAAAATTGGATCATCAATAAGTAGTTTTGAGTAATTAACTATTTTTCTAGAAGTTGTCCCAACTAATATTACGTTTCCAGCTGCAATACATTCTGGTCTTTCAGTCGTTTTTCTCATAAGCAATACTGGTTTTCCAAGGCTTGGAGCTTCTTCTTGAATGCCGCCAGAGTCTGTTAATATAAAGAAGCAATTTTTTAATAAAAAAATAAATGATTCGTATTTTAGTGGTTCAATCAAGTGTATGTTTGGAATATTTCCTAAGATTTTATTTACAGGTTTTTGCACATTTGGATTTAGATGCACAGGGTAAATAAAATGTATATATTTATATTTCTTTGCCAAGATTTTTAATGCATTGCAAATATTTAAAAAACCGGTACCAAAATTCTCCCGTCTATGACCAGTAATTAAAATATATTTATTTTTCTCTAAGTTTAAATTTATTTTTTTCAAAAACTCTTGGCTAATTTCTTTTTTTATACTTTTATTATCATCTATTTTTTTTATCACCCAATGTAACGAATCTATTACTGTATTTCCTGTAATTTTTATATTTTTTTGTATTACGCCCTCAGAAATTAAATTTTTTTTATTTTCAATAGTAGGTGAAAAATGTATATTTGCAATCTTACTTATAATTTGTCTATTTAACTCTTCAGGATACGGATTATAAATATTATTTGTTCTCAAACCAGCTTCTACGTGTGCAATATTGATCCCATGATAAAAGGCAGTTAATGACGCTATAAATGAAGTAGTGGTATCACCATGTACTAGTAATAAATCTGGTTTATCTATTTTAAAGATATTATTCAAGCTTATCATTATTGAGGAGCTTAACTTTGATAAACTTTGTTTTGTTTTCATTATATTAAGATCAATATCAGGCTTTAAATCAAATGTATCTAAAACCTTGTCTAACATTTCTCTATGTTGAGCTGTAACACATATTTTTGTAATAAAATTTTTTTTATCTTGCTTTAAAATTTTACAAATTAATGCCATTTTAATAGCTTCAGGCCTCGTTCCAAAGACAACCATGATATTTAATGGCATTATCTTCTGCTTTCAAAAAAATTATTTAAGGTATTGAATATTTCTGATACGTGAGAAGTATCTTTAGGTAAAATATGTTTAATACCACTTGAGTATGATAAAAATCCATCTCCACAATGTTCTCCATTTTTTATGGCTACGAATACTGTAGCTTCTTCTGCTAGCATTTTTCTATCTTTGTAATAAATATATTTATTTTTTAAATCACAGGAATATGTAAGTGTAACAAATATCGAATTGGGTCTTTCATCGATATGTTCAAATATTTTTCTATCAGTTTCTTTTTCTTTTATGTTTGATAAAATTAGAATAGCATCTTTTTTTTCAGTTTCACTATTAAACTCAACTAGAAAGTCTCTTGTCATTCTAGGTATTACTTGTTTGTATTTTATTCCAAAGTATTTAATAAATTGATCATGATTTTTAATTCTCCAATAAAAATCTAGCTTATCGTAATTATTTTGAGTTAAACCTGTTGCTATCAAAAATTCATATTTTTCAATATTTACATAATCGTAAAATATATCATCAAATTCTATCAAACCTTCAAAAAAAGGATCAAAGTTATCTTTAATATACCAATATGGATTTTTTAAATTTCCTTTGTAAGCGTTGCTATTGAAAATATAGTGATGTTGTATATGGGCCATAGAGTTAAAAAAAACTGTATTGAAGTCAAATTTTTTTGATTTAATTAGATGTAAATTTATTTCGTGTAATAATCTATCAAAAAAAAGTGCTTTTCTCCAAGGCTTTCCTAACGAGGTTAAGGCTAACAATATTGTTCTTAAATATTTTTTTGGTCTAACAAATCTAATAAAGGCAAGTAATAAAATTATAATACTTTTTAAAGACAGTTTACCGCTTGAGTTATCATTTACTGATTGATTAATCATAGACGATAAATTTTGACTCCACCAACTATCATCACTATTAGTTTGAGTCCAAGGATCTGGAATAAAAGTACTTTTACTACTTAGTCTGTTTGCGGTATTCATTGGACTTACACAGCCTACAGAGAAACCTCTATCTTCAACTATTTCAAAGATTTGTTTGTGATCTGAATTTATAATATCACCTAATCTAAAAATTCCATGTTCATTAGCTTTTTTTCCAGTATGAACTGAAGTCCATTGAATCCAAGGTTCTAAATTTCTATATTCATTCTCTGAAGTTGTATTTATTGTATTAGTACCAACAATTTTTTTTAATGACGGTAAATCAATTTTTTTTAAGTAATCACGAACAAATTCATAATTTAGTTCGTTCATTTCAATAAAAATCAACTTTTTTTCTTTATTTTGAGTATTCATTTCTACTGTTTTATACTATTTTATCAATTGATTTAATCATTAAGTTTGTATGATTTTCTCTTAAATGCTCTAGTTTTAATTTTATTAAATTATTAGCTATGTCTTTTTTTGAGAATTTATTGTTTAAAAGATTTCTATATGCAGTAAACATATCGTCAATATCTCCTGATTTAAATATTTCTACCCCATCAAAAGATGAAAACATATTCTTGGCAATACCTTCATTAGGTAGTCCAAGTAAAACTCTCCTTCCTGCTGCAATATACTCAAAAATTTTTGTAGGTATTGCTGATACGTAATCTTTGCCAATTTGTGCAAAAAGTATATCTGACATAGAGTAAAATTTTATAAGTTCTTCAAATGCGACTTGTTTTTTTAATTTTATATTCTTGAGATTATTGAATTCAATCAACTCTCTAATGTATTCAGTTCTTGCACCACTTCCAACTATCGTGATATTTATATCAAAATTAGCCTTTGCAAATTTGATTAGTATCTCCAGTTCTTGTGCAATTCCTACATTACCAACATATGTCAAATTTATTTTGGTATTCAATTTAGAAAAGGATATTTGTGAGAGCTCTTCTACTCTTTGTAAAGAAATTCCATTTGGAACTACTAAGATTTCTTTTGAAGAAATTTTTTTTATTAGTTCTGCCTCATGCACATTAGTAACTGTAATTAATGAGAATTTTCTAGATACAATAGCAAAAAATATTTCAATGATTTTCTTTAAAACAAATAAAAAAGGTTTTTTTGGTAAATAGTTCCATACTACATCTCTAATATCTAATATTGTAAAAAACTTTTTAGATATAAATAGTGACGGAACTATTAACATTAAAGATGGTATTGAAATTAATAATAAATCTGGGTTATATTTTTTGCCTTCTTTCCAAAGAATAAATGATATTCTTAATTCACTTAAAGCTCTTATAAAAAATCTATTTTTATTGAATTCTCTAAATAATATATTTTTTACCTTAATTTTTTTCGAAAAATTAAATTCTTTTTCAGTTTCATGACTCAATGCAAGTATCACAATATTTCTAATATAGTCTTTTTTTTCTAATTCTTGAGCAAATATTTTAATTCTATTCGACGTTGCTTTGCCATCTAAGAATGAATATGAAGATAAAATTACTATATTTTTATCATTCTTCATATAATACAACACTGCTTTCATTATTAACTAATCCTACTTCTAAACAAAAGGTCTCTTCGAGTAACCCCATCTTTTTTGATATTTTCCAAGTCACTAAATTAGGAATTCCTTTTTTAATTATAAGAATTTTATGAGATCCATCTCGTAAATAGATTTTATATTTGTTTATTTGTGCCTCTTCAATGATTATACCTGGGTCAAGAATGAATCTTGCAACAGCATCTGATTTTACACCAGACAAGAAATCATTTATTGTTATTTTTTTTTCTTCCACAAACCAGGAGCGTGTGTGATTATTTTTATTAAATAAATTGTTATATCCATCGTGGGTACAATCTACTCTTATATTTTCTTTCCTATAATCTATTTTAAGATCTTTAGTTAATGCACGTTCGGCCACTCTAAAGCTCGACCATACATTTGATGAGTTTTTATTTCTTACTTCTACTGTATTATGGGCTTTCGTTGATCTTTCGAAATTTCTTCTTTTTGTATTTTCATAACAAGATGTCCCAGAATTAATGAATATTTTTTCACGGCCTGATGCTAACTCAAATGAAAGTGTATCTGCATGACTATGAGCCATTAGGTAATTAGGGCCAATACTACCTACATCTAGTATTAATTTTTTTTCTTCATAATTAATAATTATATAACCTGAGTCTTTTAAGTGAAATAAGCCCAATCTAGGTAAAAAATTTGTTTTTTTATCAATAAATTTGAATTTAGCTGCATATTTTTTTATTTCATTATAAGAAACAGATAAGCTTGTTGAGGTATCATTAAATGCAGGAAGAGAACCATCTTTATAAACCATTTTATCAAGCCAATCTAACATCATTTTTGCTTTATATTTCAATTTAGGAAGTATCTCTCTAGTTTCTTTAATATCAAAAACTGTAATAATATTTATTATGTCTAAAATATCTTCTAAAAAATTAATATGATAAGATGGAGATAACTCAAAATTTCCTCCATCTGACAAGACTTGCTCCTCAATTTGTTTTTTTACAATGCTAATGCCTTTTGAAAGCCATTTTTTTGATTTAATACACTCAAAATATAGACCTAAAAATATTAAAGCCTTGCCATTAGAAAATATATGATTGCCAAGTATATGTCTTTCAATCCTTTTCTCTAGGTATTCACCATGACAAAACAAAATCTCAATATATTTGAGATCAAGATTATTTCCTGACAGAAGCCATTTTATAATATTAACTGATCTTAATGAAGTAGGGTATGGATCCCAACCAAAATCATTTTTTCTACTGAAACATGTAGCGCACCAGCTAATGATAAGTTCTTCATGCCATTTATTTTTTAAGTTTGAATTATTTTCATTTAAATAATTAAAATAATGAAGATTATATTGCCATAACTTTTTTTGATCATTTGCCTCCCAATTTGTGGTATCTATTTCATGCGTAACATTATTGAACTCAAATGTTTGATTATCAATTAAACATGTTTCTTTTTTTGAAGTTTCTAAAAAAAAATTTTTTTTATTCCTTACATATATAGTATTTTTTTTTAATACTGGTCGAGGTTTATAAAATTTGAAATAAATTCGAAAAAAAATTTGCTCAAATTTTAAGTAGCGAATTGTATTTAAATATAGCTTTAATTTCACCTTTATTTTTTTAAGTTTTGAGCAATTTCTATTGTCACATTAGCCACTTCAAATAGCTCATCGTATGGTATAGCGGGTGTTCCATTTTCTAAAGAAGAAATAAAACTTTTGATGCAGTTTTTTTGTCCTTTATCTTGATGCCAAAGATTCATTTTTCTGAAGCTTTTCCATCCATATCCTTTTAATTTTTTAAAATTATCTAACTGTAATATTTTACCTTCTGAAAATATTTCAATTCTCTCCTTAGGAAATTTATTAGAACCATTTGCTAAATAATTAATTACTCCATGTGAACCATCGGCAAAATTTAGAGTTATAATTGCTTTATCTTCAGTCACTGATATAGATTCATTTTTTCCCATTTTACTTACCTGAAAATTAATAATTTTATGTCCAACAATATACCTCATTAAATCAATATAATGACATGCCTCGCCTACTATCCTGCCACCACCTTTAAAGACATCATGACTCCAGTGATCTTCTGGCAAAAACCCTGCGTTCATAGTCATAATTACTGACTTTGGTTCTCTTAGTCCTTGTATTAACTCTTTTATTTTATAAATTTGTGGAGCAAATCTTCTGTTAAAACCAACCATAAGTATTGGTTGCTTATCTATCTTATTATTTACGAAGAAAATATC
>MDTB01119608.1_pt1 | contig 17603 bp, 17 predicted proteins | sample 811161 | NCBI WGS metagenome assembly MDTB01 (sample SAMN05326650, study PRJNA326480) | marine metagenome | isolation source: seawater | place: Mediterranean Sea | collected 2009
TCTTGGTTAAATAAATTATTTGATATAATTAAATTTTTGGGAATTTTAATTTTACCATTTATGTAATTCTTAATAAACAATGAAGAATTCATCATCGGATGGAATCTAAAAATAAATCTTTTATTTTTATATTTATTTGCGGCATCTACTGAAAACTCCATCATTTTAAGTGTTTCTGAATTAAATCCTTCAGGTAGAATTAAAACATCTTTTGAAGTTTTTTTTAATTTTTTTTTCGTTGAAAATTTATTTGAACCAATATTAATACATTTCGATTTAGCTTTATATCTTTTTGAAAATAATTTCTTAGTATAATTTCCAGTAGTTAAATAAAAATCGGGATTTAGTTGATTACCAAAATTTAAAAATATTGATGAACTGTACTTTGTGATAATCGAAAATTGGTAAGAAAAAATTTTAATTTTTGGAAATTTTTTTTTAATCTGACTAATCATTAGTTTTTCCCAAGAGTGTCCTTCGCAGGTTAAAAATAAATAATTAGGTTTATAAATTTCAACTATTCTTTCAATCTGAAGTATTAGTTTTAAATTATTATAAGTACTACCTGCAAATTTAAATATATTTTTATTAAATAAAAATTCTTTTACATCTGTATCAGAGACTTTAAGTATTATGAGTCTTGCATAAGTTTTAAAAATATTAAAAATCAGTCTTAATTCATCTGTTAAACTTAATGATTTTGACAACAAAATCTTATCCCTTAAATATCTTTTGTTTTTTTTATAAATAAGATTACTATTTTTTTGTGTTAAATTTCTTAGAGCAATTAAGGTATTAAATTTTTTTATTTTTAAAAAACTTGGCAAATATCCAAAATAAAAATCTTCTTCCTTTTTTATATGATTTTCATTAATCAAATGAGATATGAATAAACAATTTTTCTCTTTTGATATATTGCTTATCTTTGATTCAGTGTAGTGATCATTTGTTTCAAAAAAATAGTATTTGAAAAGATTAAATGCTCTTATAAAAATATTTTTTCCATCAATCTGCTGATCTAATTTTTCCTCTGTTGGATAATATTCTTTTAACAATACAGGATGTGGCCTCATCAAATATAATTGCCTAATAGCTAAAATATTAACAGTATCTTTATATCTTACTAAGATTTTCTTAGCCAAATTACATAATCTATTAAATTTTTTTATTTCCAATTTTTTTTATCTTAAATCTTTAACAGAGTTTATTGAGTTGAGAATATTTTTTATTACTAATGATTTAATTTTAATTTTATTATCTAAAAGTTTAAACTGCTCAACCTTCATTTTCAATTCCCTTTTAGAAGTTTTAAATTTGTTATAATTTAATAATACCTCTTTTTTAAAGGCGAATAAACCTACACACTTATAATCATATTTTTTTTTATATGGTCTACAAAAATCAATAATTTCTTTTTTTTGGTTCAATTTGCACTTTACAACATTTTTATCTTTCTTATCTTCTTTCTTAATATTTGTTAATAAGTGCCAACAATTATTATTACTATTTTTTTTTACATACTTAATAAACTTGTAAATTTGCTTTTCAGTTAGATATAATTCATCTCCAAATAAAATAAAGACAATTTTAGGACTTTTTGAATTTATAACTTCTGAAACTCTACTCATTCCACTTATATGTTTTTTCTTTGATTTAATATTAAGATAATTTTTCATATTTGCATGAATTATGATTTCTTTATCACCTGAAACAATCACTGGATTAAAATTAATTTTTAATACTTTTTCAGCTATAATTTCTAACATTGTGTTTCCCTTGAATTTTTTTAGTAATTTTCCTGGAAATCTTTTAGATTTAAATCTTGCAGGAATAAATATTAAGTTTTTCATCATTTAACTCTTATTTATGTCAAATTGCTCGCTTATCCATTTTGAAAGCATTGTTTTATCATTAATAACCTCAACATCACATCTGGAAGGATCATCAATATTAATTTGGTTTATAGGGTCATAGTAAATTGAGTTTTTGTTCAAAAATTTTGCCGCTACAGAAGTTGAAGTAAATGGCATAGAAATTGTACAATCTGTATTCTCTATTAATCTATAAGGTGAAATTTTTGGGTTAACATAAATCACTTGTTGATGCATTTTGAGTTTTTCAAATATATTTTTTATATATTTTTTTTCTAAACTTTGATTGAATTCTTTTTTTCTTTTAATTGCTAAAAATATATTTTTTCCTTTTATTATATCTAAAACATCTGCGTAGAACTTATAAATTAAAAATAAATCTTTATTTTGGTATTCTGCTATAGTTGAAATACCACATGACCATTTATGAGTTTCATAACCAAAAATTGAAATTATATTTGATTTAGGTAATTCAAGTTTTAAACCTAAATCATAGGAAAATATTGGACCTACAACATTTATTTTTGGATTATTTGTTAATCTTTCATTCAAAAAATTTTTACAGTGTTTAGTCCAGACGTTATATTTGTCCCAATTAGAAATAAAATATCCTTCAAAATCAAAGCTTAACTTATTTTCTTTATTATTTCGTAATTCATTAAAATTACTTAAATTAATTATTTCTGGATCTTCATTAGTCTCATATGACCATAATGGTCTTTTAATATTATTTTCCCAGACAAATAAAAATTTAACTTTTTTTGTATTTGAATTTTTTAAAACTAGATATTGAAAAAATTCATCCATTAGTAAAAGAGAACCATATCTTAATAATAAAATTTCAATCAAGAAGAATAGTAAATATTTAAAAAAGTCTAATATAAAATTTGTTAGGTTAAGGCTTTCTAAAAATATATCATTTATACTTTTTGTTACAATAATATCATTGTAACTTTTTATTTTTTTTGATTTGGAGTCTGTGAATATGAAAATTTTATCACCCTCCTTTTTTTTTAACCAATTTATAAGATTATATTCTGACATTGATTGATCAATACGAGATTTTGACATTGGAAAATTTGGTATAATTATATAATCCTCATCTTTTCTTGATAAATATTCTTTAAAAAATTTTTTTTTTATTATTAAAAAAAATAAATTTAGAGATTTGATAAAACTTTTTATAATCGAATAGAGTAAAAATGATCCATAAAGTGATGAACAAAGAAAATGGCTAGTTTTAAGATTTAATTTAATATTTTCCTCTATCTTTTTCTGCCACAAGTTAGGTAAAGGAAAAATTAATTTAGTTTTTTTTTTTAATATGAAATAAATCATCATTGTTTTAATTTTTTGATATCCTAAACTTTGAACAAAAAATTGTTTTAAAAATAATTGATGATTTGGAAATTTTTTATTATTCCATATATTTTTAGAAATTGGCCTATCATAAATTTCTGTTTTATGTATTTCATATATTAATTTTCTTATTTCACCAATTAATCCAGATCTTGATAAATCTCTAATATTTCTCCATGTATCTCTATAAAGTTTATATCTAAAGGTTCTAAATATTTTAAGATTAATTAGAAAATGAATCATTATGAAATTTTAAATTGAGAGTTATATTACTATACATATTAAAAAAAAAAATTATCTATAAATCTTTTTGTTATTATGTTTTAGTTTTTTTTATTAAATTTTTGACTAGCTTTAAATCAAAATAATCATCAATATCTATGGATCTATCTCTGGGCATCAAATAAATTCCAACATTCTTCCCAAATAAACCTTTTTTATTGATTAAAGAGTCTCTTTTCCAAAAATAAATACTTGCATTCATTTCATATACTTTTGGAGCTTTTTGTCTAGAAAGTATTTTTTCTTTTAATTTTTTAACTAATTCAATTTTATTATTATTTTTTTCTACAATATTGAAATATGGATTTTTTTTTGCTTCACATACTGAGAAAAGTATTTCGTATTTATTTTTGATAAATTTTCTATAGGAATTAATTATATCTGATTTGAGTCTTAGTGGAGATGTTACATCTAGATCACAAATTATATCGAATTTAGTGTCAAATTTTTTTTCACTTTCAAATAAAGCGTGTCTTATAACGTCTACTTTGGATGATTTATCTCCTGATAATTTTTTTGGTCTAATAAACCAAGATAAAACTTTTTTTATAATTACATGTTTTTGTATTTTCTTTGAGTCCGTTGAAACGACTATTTTATTAAATAAATTAGCTTTTTTAGCTTGATTTATTGATATGTCTATTAAGTTCTGATTATTAATTAAAATCATATTTTTATTTTTAATACCTTTAGACCCTTTTCTCGCACAAATTGTACACAAAATATTCATTTAAACTCCTATAATTTTTAATATTTCTAATGCTTCCTTGTAAGTGCACGCATAAATTGGTTTTTGTCTGGAAATATCTTTAATTTGCATTTCCATCCTTTGAAGTGCATTTATTTTTTTAAATTTTTTAATTTTAAGATCTTTGCTAGATTTAAATTTAATTATACGATTAATTATATCAATAAATAAATATTTTTTATTTGTAAATATTTCTATGTTTCTTTTTTCCATTCGTGAAAAATAATTCAAATTTATGTTTACAATTTTAGATAAATATGAAGTTCCTGAAAAATTTGTATAATCATAAGAGTTAATTCTTAAGTTAGAGATTTTTTTTAAAGTTATACTTTGTCTTTTTAAACTTTTAAAAATCCAATTAGCATAATCTATTTCATGTGATAAATCTAAATGAACTCCACCACCCTTTTTCTTACTTGCACTGTACAACTTTTTATAATTTCTATTTCTCCAATTAGGTAAAAAGGAATTGCAATTAATATTTGTACAAATAATTTTCATATTAGCTGCATATTTTTTGATATATTGAAGAATTGGATCGTACCTTAAATTATAAGCCACAAAAACTTTATTGTTTTTTATCTTAAATAATGAACTTTTTGAAAATAAGGGTTTTTCAACAAGTATAATTTTGTTGTAGAAATTTTTTTCAATATAGATCAATTGACTTAAATGAGATGATGTTTCTGAACAAATAACAATAATATCTGGATTTATTTCTGAAATTTGGCTTAAGTTATCTATATAATTTTTATTTCTGTTTAAGCGTTTTGACAAAATGTATATTTTTTTAAAAATTTTACTTTTAGACATTGACTTAAAATGCTTCTTTCCAATCGATCCAAATCCTATTATAAGGCCAACTTTCTTCATAAATTATCTAAATAATTTTTTTACTTGGTAATCATTCGTTATATCAAAAAATTGTTTTTTATCCTTGTGATGTTTCTGGCTTAATTTTTTTATGTTATTAATTATTTTTTTTACTGAGTCACCATAATCATAAGGATTTTTGTAAATATTTTTTTTATTTTTTAATATTAAAATTTCGTATAATTTTTTTTTTATTTCAATAGTTTCATAACCACAATCAATTATACTTTCAGATCTTAATCTTCCATCTTGTCTTCCCCCAATATTTAGGGTTGGAATTTTCAATGAGGGTGCCTCAAGGATACCACTTGACGAGTTACCAACTATTGCATTCATAAACTTTAGGCTTGACAAATAAACATCATGTTTAATAGTTGGAATTAACTTTAGGTGTTCATATTTTTTACAATATTTTTTTATGATATTATCGAATTTAATATAATTAGTATCAGCATTACTTGATGATAAAATAACCATAGTATTTTTTAATTTTGACAATATTTTCAATGAATTCACCAAACCTTTAAAACCATAGTTTTTTTCAAGTGTTTCAGGGTGATAAATAAAAAATAAATTTTTTTCTCTAAACTTTATTTTAAGTTTTTTTTCTATTTTTTTTTTTGAAATAAACTTAATATTTCTTATGTTAGATACACCTAAACCTCCAACTAAAAATATATTTTTAGGGGTATTACCCAATTGTATTAGTCTATTGTAATACTTTTTTGCAGAAACAAAATGATATTGGGAAAAAATTGAAATTGAATGTCTAAAATAATCATCATATGAGTTTGTAGTTACTTCTCCACCATGTAAATGAATAATCGGCAATCTGATTATAGCAGCTGCAATTGCACAAGAAAATATTTCATACCTATCTCCTAACAATACTATGAAATCAAATTTATTTTTTTCAAAAAATTTATTAAATTTTTTTATTCCTACACTAATCGAATTTGCAACTGCACCTTTTCCATCTTTTATTTCTACATCAATTTTTTTTACAATTTTTATCTTATCATTTTTTATTTCTTTTAAGGATTTTCCAAAGGATTTATTTAAATGTGCACCTGTTACAATTAAATTTAAGTCAAAATGTTTTTTTGATTGTTTTAAAAAATAAGATAATAAGCCATAATCAGCTCTACTTCCAGTTACTACGGCTAATTTAGTTTTCTTCATATCAATTCATCTTTTCTATAATTTTTGCTTGCTTTTTTTCCAAGAATTTTAGATAAATTTTCTAAAGATTTACCGCTTTGAGGTCTTTTTGCTGTTAAATTTTTATATGTAAATTTTTGACCTTTAAAAATATTGTTTTTTGCAACTATGGATTTTCTTACATAAAAAATATTTTTCTTTTCTGATTGTGTAACAATTTTTTTATTTAACCCTAAAACTTCCTCAGCAAGTTTAATTGAATTAAGCATTTTTTTAAAATTTATAATATTTAAACTTGCTTTATGATCTGGGCCATTTAACTTATTTGAATAAGTTATATGTTTTTCAATAATTACAGCTCCTTTACTCACTGCTAGCATTGGTGCATGTATATCTTTTGAGTGATCAGAAAATCCTATTGGTATTTGATATTTTTTTTTTAGATATCCTATTGTATTGAGGTTTAGATCTTTATTAGAAGCTGGGTATGATGAGCAACAGTGTAAAATAGTGATTTTTTTTTTACTTTGGCCATTTTTTAGAAGAAATTGTATTGTATTATCTATTTGTTTTTCAGAACTCATGCCTGTAGACAGAATAATTTTTTTATTTAGTTTTGCGATTTTTTTAAGTAAAAAATAGTTATTTATTTCACCAGAAGGAATTTTAATTCTTTTTAAATTTAACTTTTTAACATGAATTAGATCGTCTTCATTAAAAAAGCTACAACAATATTCAATTTTATTTTTTTTACAAAATTTAGATAATTCTATATGTTCAGATAAACTTAACTCAAATTTTTTTAACATTTTAAATTGGTCATGTGCTTGTTTATTAGAATAATTTTTTAATTGATAGCTTGCCATAGGCGTTCTGGGTAAAATAAGATTTTCTGTTTTATAAAATTGAAACTTAACTATTTTAACACCTATTCTCTTCGCTGACAGTACAATTTTTTTTGCTAAGGAAATTTTTCCATTGTGATTAACGCCAATTTCAGCAATTATTAATGTTTTCATAAACCCTTGATCAAATTTAATATCAATAAATATTCTTATAAAATTTGGTTAATGTTAATTTTGTTGATATATTTTTATATTATTGAATAGCCACCATCAATAATTATGTTTTGTCCTGTTATATATGAACATTCTTTTGATGAGAGAAACTTTACCAAGTTTGCAATCTCTGTCGGTTTTGCAAATCGTCCAAGAGGTGTATTTTTAGAATAATTTTTAATAAATTTTTTACTTTGCTTTTCTTTAGAACCTTTAATATGACCAATTACAGCACCTGGTGAAACTGCATTGATTTGTAAACCTTGGAGTCCATAATACACAGCCATTTGCCTGACTAAACTTAATATTCCACCTTTAATTAAACTATAAGTTACATTTTCTTTTATTTTAGTACCCTTATAATTATTTAAATTTTGAGCTAAAAATCCGTAAATCGAACTGAAAAGTATTATTTTGCCTAATATTTTTTTTTGAACCATTTTTTTTGCAATAATATCTGAAATAAAAGTATAACTTAGTAAATGAACATCTATATTTTTTTTTACCCTATTTAATTCCAATCTTTTAAAATCATTTTTAGTCCAATCACCCTCTGTTGGATAAGAACAGTTAATTAGAATTTCAGGCACACCATACTTACTAAAATTTTTATTTAAAATATTTTTTATCTTTGATAAATCAGAACAATTAAAGTAAACGAAATTATTACCTTTTTTTTTGACATCAAAATTAATAACTTTAAAATTATTTTTTATTAATAACTTGTTTATTGCTGAACCGATTAAACCTGAACCACCAAATAAATATACTATTTTTTTATTTTTATTAACCATTATGTTATATATACAACATATAAAATTTATTAAAACTATTAAGAAAATTGACTTTTAAAAACACAAAAAATTCAAAATTAGTATTTTCAATTTTAGTATTTTCTATTTTATTTGTAGGATTAAAGTTTTTAATTAATAAAACAGATTACTGCCTCACACTAATCAAATTCAATATGATTCATGAACAATTAGATAAATTAAATTTAATCGAGAGAAAAAAAATTTTATTTAAAATCGACAAACAAAATCAAAATATTCAAAACTATTTTAGATTTACGCATGAAATAATTGGAACCTCCTCTAAATATGGCAAATGTAAAGAAAATGTTAGCTTTATAATTAATAATTTTGAAACATTAGATGGAAAAGAGACCGGCTTTTTAATAAAGAATGTTGATTACATAAAAAAGGTAAATATTAAAAATATTTTATTTTTATTATTTTTAATTATTATTTTATCTTCTTTGAAATTTTTCAAGTATTTAATTATTTTTCTTAAAAAGGAGATTAGACTTCAAATACATGAGAGTAAAAAATAATCCAGGGAGAAAAGTCCATTTCTGTCTCAAAGCAATTCCAGTATTTGAGGTTAAGACTACTTGAAATATAGCTATTAATATAAATCCTAATAATATAAATATTTTTATATCTAGGGTGCCAATATCTATTTTTTTAATTTTATGAGAAGATAAGTTTATAATCAGTAAGCATAATAATAATAAAATAAAAACATTTTCTAAAGATAAAAATTTCATTACAATATTCGTATTTTCCCATAAATAAGGTCTAAAAAGATATTCAAAAAGTCTGAATAAGAAAAAATTTGTCTCTATAAAATTTTCTCCTGGGTACATGTTTTGAAAATGAATTATTGTACTTTTAATATTTATTGTACTTTCAAAAAAATAAATCTTGATTATCATTAAACTAAATATTAGTGAAATAGCAAAGATTGAGGCAGAATATTTTTTTTTAAGTTCCCTTTTAAAGAAGTATAATTTTGATTTAAAAAATAATGCATATAAAAAACATATAGAAATTGTGAGAATCAGGGATATTATTATTAAGAGCCCCAAGTGAACTCTAACAGAAAATAAAATTATTACAGAAATTATTAAATATTTAAAATTATTTTTAATAAAAGAATAAAGTAAGAGAGATAAAGAAAATAAAGTTATTACATCTTTTGAAATTCCAGAACTCCAAAAATTATACGAAGGTAATAATATAAATAAAATTATAATATTTTTATCAAAATTATTTTTTAATAGTTTGGAGATAGAAATATAAAAAAGGAGTATTGATAATGATCCTAAAATCCCAAATATAAAATTAGATGAAATAAAATCAAAATATATTTTATTTAAAAAATATGAAATATAATAAAGAAAATTGTGACCTGGTGAAAATGTAATATTTTCAAATAATATCATTTGACTGCTATTATAATAAAAACTCAAACCATCAGACCCTGGTGATATTCTAAAAATAGAAAAAATATCATTGAGTAAAAAAAATATTGAAAAAATTAAATGATAATAAAATATTAATTTCGGTATTAATATTTCTTGATGGTTAATTTTTGAGATTTTTTTAAAAATAAAAAAATTTAAAGTAATAATGAGAGATGAAAAAAGAAAAGTATAATAAATATTAGGGTGAAAAAGCATTAAGTTTTTTTTGGAGATATCCTTCCCATTGGTTTCCCTCTTAACTTTAATTTTTTATATTCATTCAGTTTTTTCTTGAAATTAATGTCAAATAAATCACCAACTTTAGATGTTTTCCACATGTCACCCTCATACCAACTTCCAGCAAAATGTAAGAAATAGTTATTTATCATTGAACTATCAATACAAGCAGAAATCAAATTCAAATTTCTACTATATTTTTTTGAATATAAAAAAGGGTAATAATTTGCCATTTCAAAAACCCATTGTGCTTGAAATTTATAATCTAGCTTATTAATTTTTAAATATTTTTGAATAAAATAATTAAAGTGAGTTTGTTCTCCACCATTAGTTATTGAATTAATATTTCTTCCAAATTTATAAAAATAATTGTGAAAGGCATCAAAATTATTTTTTGAGATTACATACACTCCAGCACAGTATTCATCCTTTTGTGGAGATAAGTTATGATATTTGTATAGATTTTTGATAGATATATTTAGAGCAGAGTCTAAAGGATATTTTTTTGAATAGTATTTATTTCTTAAAAAAGCCATTTTCCTTGTAGTATCCAACCAATCATATGGCATTTTTTTTCTTATAGAAACTACACTTACTGAATTTTTTTTATGGAAATTAAATATATTTGGTGCTTCTGTATTAATTAAAATATCTGTGTCTATCATACAAATATTTTTTATTCTTTTAAATTTTTTAAAAATTATTTTTGGTGCAATTAATTTTTGCCACTCTGGTTTTTTCCAAAACTTAGATTTTTTTTCTAATAAATCTTTTGTGATTACAAAAAGGCCAATATCGTTTTTTTTACAATATATTTTAAAATTTTTATAAGTATATTTTTTAAAATTCCTCTCATATTTTTTTCCTATTGCAATTGTACAAAAATAATTTTGTGATTTAGAATTAAGTATCTTTTTTATCATTTAATTTTACCTGTAAATATCCACTTATTATTATTTTTTTTCCATAAGTGTTTGGGTCTCCATTTATCTACTACAGACCAAAATTGTTTTTCATTTATATCTAAAAAACTCAAAAAATCTTTAAAATATTTTTTTGGGAACTCTCCTTCATATTTATTCATTAATTTAATTCCTTCATCTCTAGTTATATGATTATCCCTAACTTCATGAGAAGCTTCCTCGGAACTTCTGCCAAGTCCAAATTTTATATATCTCATATAATAGTGAAAACCATCCATTTTATCATCCAAACTTGAATATTTTGAATATGTGCCTTCTGATCTTTCATCGTTCGGCTTAAAACCAGTATTATCCACACAATAATAAAAATTCTCTTGTGGTGTCCATTTCTTATAATATGAAAAAAAATATTTACCTTTAATATTTGCTTTTTTCAAATGATTTAAATTAGGTATTTTATAAAACTCCAAGTCACCATTTTTAATATCATTTTTTTTTAGATAGTTTTTATTTTTAAGTCCGAACTTTATTAATTGATCAAAATTTGAACCTTTAAAATGTTGGTTGGTCCACTCAGACATGGGTTTATAAGGCTTATCTTTATGCTTAGGATCTCCAGCGTATTCTAATTCCCCGTTTTCTCCATAAAATACAAGATTAATATTTAATTTTAAAGCCATGTGGAATGGAAAGTTAACTTGACCGAGCACAAAAACATGGAAAGCGTCACCTAATTCCTCAAAACAAAGTCGTGCTAATTTTCTTTGTAAATTGCCATTTGGTGTATAAAGAAAATTTGAAATACCAGATTGTATTAGAGAATTAAAATTTTTTTTTCCAATTTCGGTATATTCTAATGGCGACCAAGTTATAGTTATTGGATTCATTCCATATTTATATTTGAGTTGATGGGCAACAAATCCAGAATCTTTACCACCACTACTAGGCACAATTACATCCCAAGATGAGTTTTTACTTCTATGTTTTTCTAATAATTTTAAAAGTTCTGACTCTCTTTTATCCCAATCAATAGAATTTTTATAATCTGAAAATTTACAAGCAGAACAAATTTGATTTTTATCAAATATAATTCTTGGTCTTTGATTGGATATACAGCATCTCTTACACCATAATATTTTTTTTGGAATATGTTTGATTTGTTTATCTAGCATTTAATTTTAAAAATTTTTTTAGAAAGTTTAGACCTTGTTTACCACTTTTCTCTGGATGAAATTGACATCCGAATATATTTTTATAAATAATTGAGGAACAAAAATTAAAATTGTCTACGCTTGTAGTTGTATAAATAATATTTGTGCTTCTAGGTTTTGCATAAAATGAATGTACAAAATAATAATATTCATTAGTTTTTAAATATTTTAGATTTTTTTTCTCTATAATTTTATTCCATCCTACGTGAGGTATTGATTTAATTTTTTTATGATCAAATGCTTCGATTGATCCCTTTAATATGTTTAATCCTTTTGTTTTACCAAACTCCGAACTTTTTTCAAAAAGTAATTGAAATCCGAGACAAATTCCCAAAAAACGTTTACCAGACAAGATATGATCTCTAATTGGTTTAATAATTTTTTTTTTTTTTAGATTATGCATTGCTTGTTTGAAAGATCCGACTCCTGGCAAAATCAAAATTTCAGATTGATCGATATCACTTCTTTTTGAGGTAATTTTGGCATTAATGCCAACTTTTCTTATTGCATTTTTAATACTAAACAAATTACTTGTTCCTGAATCTATTATAAAAACCTTATCCATTAAATTTTATTTAGATTATTCAAAATATTTTTAACCGTTTTCACTTCAAATTTTTTAAAATTAAAATTTTGTGTTCTCATGAATTCTATGTTTCCCTCATCTTCATAATCACTTTTGGTGATTTTTTTTCCTTGTATTAAGTTATAATGTAAAAGAGATGCCAAGGCTACGCCAGAAACTTTTGTTTTTTTAAATAAATTATAAATTTGTTTTGTACTACCTGCCCCACCACTAATTATTAGTGGTATTGACAGTTTATTTTTAATTTTTTTAATGAACTCAATATCAAAACCTTTTCCGGTTCCATCAAAATCTATAAATGTTAAAATAATTTCTCCAACTCCGAGTTTTTCAAGTTTTATAATCCAATCATAGGCAAGGTAATTTGTTGGTGTTCTTCCATTATTGTAATAGCAATAATATTTTTCGTTTTTTTTTAGAACCTCTACGTTTCCCACAATAGTTGATTTACCAAAAATTTTGACAGCTTCATTTATGATATTTGGTCTAGTAAATATTTTTGAATTTATAGATACTTTATCCGCACCTGCTTTTAAAATTTTATAAATATCTTTAATATTTCTTACACCTCCTCCTACGGTAAGCGGGATAAATATCTCTTTGGCAGTTTTTGAAATAGTTTCATAAAGCGCATTTTTTCCATAAAGTGAAGCAACTACATCCTGATAAAATAATTCATCTATACCATTAAAATAATAATTTTCTGAAAAATATTCTGGTTTACCTAACACTCTTAATCCCTCTAAATTAATTCCTTTTACTAAATTTGGTCCTTTAATTTCTAATTTTGCTATAATTCTACTTTTTAACATATTTAAAATTAAGTTATTTTTAATTTATTTTTATATTTAATTTTTTTCAAATGCTTAGAAAATAGATCAATTAATATTCTGTGATGATAAAAAGATTCATTGATTGATGTAAGATTTATTTTTTTATCATTTAAAATTTTATTTATTAGTTTGTAACTTACCAGACTAACTCTTGGATATTCACATTTAAATTTCTGCAAAGAATTTGTTTTGAAATTTTTTTCAGTAAGGCTATTCTCATTTTTATTAAAATAAAAAATTTTATTTTTTGAAACAATTTTAAAAATTTTATTATTAAAAATATTCCTATCTTCAATTAATAAACTGCAATTATTTACTCTAAATTTTATTGTTCCTTTAAATTCCATATAACTTTTTCTTTTAGAACGGTAAATTTTTTTATCCAAATTAGTTTCACTAACATTAACTTTAGAATAACCTGACAAAAAACTAAATAAATCTAAAAAATGAATTGAATTACAAGCCATTCCCCAATTTTTATACTGAAAAATTAATTCAAATTTCTTAGGTAATTTACTTTTTAATTTATCAAATATTGAAATTTCCCTTCTAATACAGTTTACCCATGCATTAATTTTTTTCTTTTTTATAATTTTGATAGTTTTTTCAAATTGATTTTTTTTAAAATAAACAAATTTTTCGAACAGAATATTTTTTACTATATTATTTTTTACTAACTGTAAAAATAAGGCAAACCTCTCCTCTGAATTAGTTGATATTATTACTAAATCGTAAGTATTTTGACTTTCTAAATTTTTTAATATGTTAACATTTTTATTTTTTAAGATATTTTCTTTAATATTTCTTTTGTCAAAAATGTAAATCTTTACTTTTTTTTTAAATTTAATTGCAGATTTAAGATGATTTAAACCTATTTTACCAAGACCTATTATAAGGATTTTTTTTTTTTTCATAAGTTAAATGGATTTTTTAACTACAGAACCTAATTTAATAAATTTTTTTTTTTTAATTGAAATATTATTACTTATTACAGTTGAACTTCCTATAAAAGTATTTTTCTTAATAAAACAGCTACCATTAATGATAGCATTTGTAGAAACATGACAATTATCTTCTATAGTCACATCATGCTCAATTAATGATTGTGAATTTATAATACAGTTTTTACCTATTGAGGTATTTGCATTTAATATTGCTAAATGATGTACAATTGTACCATCTCCAATTTTTGAATGTTTAGAAACTATTGCTTTAGATGAGATTATGACTGGCAAATTAAAATTTAATTTTTTACACTTATTAAAAATATTAATTCTTAGTTTTGGAGTTTTTATTTGTCCTATTGCAATAAAAATATTTCTTGATTTTTTTTTAAATTTTTTAAGTTCATTTAATCTTCCAATAATCTTGTAACCTAATAGAGTATCACCTATTTTTTTATTATCGCATATTAAACCAATTATTTTGAACTTTTTTGTGCTCTCTATAACATCTATACAAGACACAGCATGACCTCCAGAACCAATTACTATTAGATTTTTCATAGTTGTTTATCCAAATTAATATTTTTTTTTAGCTCTTTTATTTGTTTAATTATGCTTAATTCATTTGATGAAATTTTTAAAGTTTTGATCAATTTTTTATTTGAGAGACTCATAAAGCGTGGTCTTTTTGTAATTTTTTTATCAGATAGTTTAATTGATTTTATCAAATTTCTATTAAAATTAAATTCTTTACATAAAAGTAATCCAAATTCGTACTTAGATATAGCTTTATTTGATGTAACATTGAATATACCTGATAAATTTTTTTGTATTAAATTGTTAATTGTACTGCACAAGTATCTTACATTTATTGGGTTAAAATAAACATCATTAAACAATTCAATTTTTTTATTTTTTTTTAATCTATCAATAATTGTATCTGAAAATGATTTTCTATGCTTTGGTCCCCTGCCAAAAAAATTTGTTCTAATTATAATAAAGTTATTTAAATTAGCCATTATCATGTCTTCTGATTTTTTTTTTGTCTTAGCATAATAATTTAAAGGATTTCTTTTATCAGCCTCTGTGAAATATTTTTTTCTTTCACTAAATAGATGATCCGTAGAAATAAATACTAGTTTACAATTTAAATATTTAGAACATTCTATGATATTATTTGTTACATCAATATTTAATTCTCTTGCAAGTTTTTTATTAGACTCACATTTCTCTATATTGGTTAAAGCCGCAGCATGAATAATTATATCTGGTTTTATAAGTAAAATTTTTTTCTTAAGTTTTTTTTTATTCAGTAAGTTTAATTTGATTTTGTTTTTTAATTTAATTTTTTTTTTATTTTCAATGGGTATTAATTTAAATTTTTTATTATAAATATAATAATTGTATCCAAATAGACCTGTTGCCCCGGTTAAAAGTATTTTCTTCAATTTAAAAATAATTAGGGTTTTTTTTCAACCAAAGTTTTAATTCTTTTGAATTAAGCCAATTTTTATTAGTGTTTGACCTATAAGAAAAATTTTCTCTTACTTTAGATGATCCTTTAATTATTTTATTTTTTTGACTAGTTGGCATAATTGATGAAATTATTTTAAAATGTTTCTTAAATTCATATGTTTCTGTGGAATCATCCTCGCTAATCATTTGTTCATGTAGTTTTTCTCCTGGTCTTATCCCAATATATTTTAACTTTGGCTTGCTATTAATAGCTTTGGCTATATCTATTATTTTCATAGATGGGATTTTTTTTACAAAAATTTCACCACCTTGCATATTTTCTAATGCTAAGATTACAAACTCAACTGCTTCATTTAAAGAAATCATAAACCTAGTCATATTTTTATCTGTTATTGGTATATATCCTTTTTCTTTATTAATTTTTTTAAAAAATGGAACTACTGATCCACGAGAACCAATCACATTTCCGTACCTAACAACTGAAAATTTAGAACTAGCTTTTTCTTCATAATTATTAGCAGATAGAAATAATTTATCTGCAGCTAATTTGGTAGCTCCATATAAATTGATAGGATTGCATGCTTTATCAGTCGATAATCCTAATATTTTTTTTATTTTTTTGGATTTACATGCATGTATTAGATTTGATGTACCAATAATATTTGTTTTCACACACTCTTCTGGATTAGTTTCTGCAGTAGGTACTATTTTTGTAGCTGCAGCATGTACTACAAAATCTATATCATCACTTAAAACTGATTTAATTCTGGACTCATCTCTTATATCTCCAATTACAAAATTTAATTTTGAAATATTGTTATATTCATTTCTCATATCCCATTGCTTAGATTCATCTCTTGAAAAAATAATAATTTTTTTTGGGTTAAGTTTTAAAATACTCTTTGTAAATGCTTTACCGAATGATCCTGTGCCACCTGTCAAAAAAATTACTTTGTTTTTAATTATATTCATTTTTTAATTTAATTTTTTTTTCAAAAAATAGTGAAAACCAATGGGGCTTATTCTAAAATCTGGGTCCATATAACCATTCCCAGTGCCTCTAGGAAATTCATCAAAACTGAAGTTTATGTCTTCAGATAGATCAAAATATTTCGTCAAATATTTCAACCACTTCTCAGGTTTCCATACTGTTAAGTGAAGTGGGACACCATTTGACGCAAATGATTCTGCAGTTCCTATAGAACCTATAAAAATTCCATTTTCCGCAAGATGTCTATCAACATTTGTCATAACTTGATCAAGATATTTTGAATCGATATGTTCCAATACTTCAAATGAAGATATGCAATCAAACTTAATTAGTTTACCCTCTTTTTTTATTTCAAATTTTTTCGTAATATCAGCTGTAAATAAATTATTTGGGATGATTTTCCAGAAACTTCTTTGTGATAATTTAGAAAAATCTGAGCCCTCTATACCAACTCCAAAATTGTTTTTTTCTATAAAATCATATACTAGACCTCCACTTGCACATCCGATATCTAAGTAATTTATTTTTTTTTCAAAAAAATTATTTATCTTGGTCACAAAAGCAGGACATCTAGTATCATCTTCTTTTGTGCCGGTTGGATTTATATGATCAGGAGAGTCTTTTGCAATTTTGAATGAAGTTTCCACAGTAAGATTTTGTTCTTCATAACTGATGTTTTTATTTTTAATTATGAGAAATCTCAAGTCATTGATTTCTCTATCTCTTTTTTTTTCTAGTTGAAAAAGGTATTTTTTTAAATCATTTATAGAATTTAATAAGTTCTGACTTTTATTTCTATACA
>MDTB01207074.1_pt1 | contig 17602 bp, 17 predicted proteins | sample 811161 | NCBI WGS metagenome assembly MDTB01 (sample SAMN05326650, study PRJNA326480) | marine metagenome | isolation source: seawater | place: Mediterranean Sea | collected 2009
AATCCCTCTAGGATAATAATTGGTGAATGCTCATCTAGAGCACAAAAATTTGCTGACTTGCTAACTCAAGGCGCTATTAAAAGAGATATAGATGTGCTTTTAATGGACTCTAATGAAGCAGAAGCAATAAAACTTTTTAGCAATACATATCTTGCTATGAGGGTGGCATATTTTAATGAACTTGATTCATATGCAGAAACAAATAATTTAAATTCTAAACAAATAATTGATGGGGTATGTCTTGATCCTAGGATAGGATCTCATTATAACAATCCATCTTTTGGATATGGTGGTTACTGTTTACCAAAAGATACAAAACAATTACAAGCCAGCTTTGCAGATATTCCAAATGAATTAGTATCAGCAATCGTTAGAGCTAACTCAATTCGAAAAGATTTTATTTCAAACTCAATAATTAAAAGAAATCCAAAAACTGTTGGCATTCATCGACTGATAATGAAAAAAGAATCAGATAATTTCAGAGATTCATCAATCCAGGGTATTATCAAAAGGTTAAAAGATAAAGGAATTGACATTATAGTTTATGAACCTTTGTTATCAAGCATAAAAAATAACGATTTTTTCAATGCTAAATTGGTAAATGATCTTGATTTATTTAAAAAATTAAGCGATGTAATTGTTGCCAATAGGATGTCAATTGAATTATCTGACGTTAAAGAAAAAGTTTATACAAGAGATATTTTTAATAACAATTAAATTTTAATGAAAAATCTTAAATTAGTTTTTAGCCATAAAGGTTTTATAAGATATTTCAAAAATACTTCGTGGCTTTTTTTTGAAAAATTTTTAAGAATGGCAGTTGGAATTACTGTTACTGTTTGGATAGCAAGGTATCTTGGTCCTGAAAAATTTGGACTTTTTTCTTATGCTCAGGCTTTTGTCATTTTATTTTCATCAATAGCTGCTTTGGGCCTAGATAGTATTGTTGTTCGGGAATTAGTTAAAGATGAAAGAAAGAGAGACTTCATCATTGCCACTGCTTTTTATTTAAAATTTGTTGGCGCTCTTGCTGTTCTAGCAATAATTTCAATTGCTATTAGATTTACATCCAATGACCATGATACCAATGTATTAATTTTTATAATTGCTTCTGCAACCATTTTCCAGTCTTTTAATGTAATAGACTTTTATTTTCAAAGTAAAGTCATGAGTAAATATGTAGTTTATGTAAATATTTTTTCTGTTGTAGTTAGCAGTATTATAAAAATAATTTTAATTTTAACTGAAGCACCATTGATAGCCTTCGCATGGGTAGTTCTTTTTGACAGCATTGTTCTGGCATTGGGTCTTTCATATTTTTATGTTATAAAAAATTCTATATCTAGCATCAAACTATTAAAATTTAAACAGTCAACAGCAATAAATTTACTTCACGACTCTTGGCCTCTTATTCTTACTAGTGCAGTAATATCAATCTATATGAAGGTTGATCAAGTGATGATAAAAGAGATCCTTAGTGTTGCTGATGTTGGTCAATATGCTGCAGCAGTTCAGTTAAGCAGAGCATGGTATTTTATCCCTATGATTATAACTTCTTCCCTTTTTCCCGCCATTATAAACGCAAGAAAAACTAACAAAAAACTATATTATGAGAGGCTTCAAAAACTCTTTGCTTTCATGGTTTGGCTTGCAATTATTGTTGCAATTATTATTACATTTATTTCTGACTGGCTAATAAATCTTTTATATGGCCAGATGTATAATCAAGCAGCCGGAGTATTAGTTATTCATATATGGACAGGAATTGCTGTCGGCTATGGATTGGTATGGACAAGATGGTTGTTAGCTGAGAACTTACAAAAGATGCTTATAGTATTTCACATTTTGACATTGATTTTGAATGTGGCATTTAATCTATATTTTTTACCTATTATGGGAGTCACTGGAGCAGCATTTGCTACAGCACTTGCTAGTTTATTATCTCAACTTGCTGGGATATTAACTTTGAAAAGGGATATCGCACTGAGATTTCTAATTAATTCGCTTCTGCCAATAAAACTAATTAACATGAATAAATCCTATGCCAAATCAAATTAATATAGTTTTTGCTATTGATAAAGGATATTTACAGCATTTAGCTGCAGCCATGCAATCTCTTCTCGTAAATAATAAAAATTTATATTTTAAAATTTATATTATAAATGGTGATATAGAGCCCAATGATTTTAATAAACTTTTACTTATAACCAATAAGTTCAATTGTAAGCTGATAAGTATAAAAATTGATGATGATTTATTCGAAAGCTTCGTAAGTCATCATCATTTTACAAAAGCCACTTATTACAGATTACTTATTCCAGAATTAATAAATGATGATCGAGTTTTATATTTAGATGCAGATATTATTGTTAATGCAAATATAGATGAGCTCTATAAAAAAGATCTGGAAGGAAATTTCATAGGCGCTGTTTCAAATCCAGATTTCAATAGACATGCTGAGCTTAACATGCATAAAGACTCTAATTATTTTAATGCAGGGATTATGCTGATTGATAACAAAAAATGGAAGGAATATGGTTTAGGAGAAAAAGTTATAGATTTTGTAGGTAATAATCCTGAGGTTTGTAATTTTTTAGATCAGGATGGTTTAAATGCAGTTATTAATGGAAAGTGGAAGAGACTGGATCTGAAGTTTAATCAACAGGCAGTCATTTTTGACAAAAATTTTTTAAATGAAGAAAATTTATTTGGGTGTCTAGAATTGAGAGAGGCTAAATCAGACCCAATAATTATTCACTATACAGGGTCATCAAAACCCTGGCATTTTAGAAATAAGCATCCATACAAAAATTTATACATGAAGTATTTTAAAATGACCCCTTTTAAACCTTTTATATATGTTCCAGAAGATTTTACAATAAAAAACATACTTAAATTCTTAATTCCGGAAAGTTTGAAAGGAATGATAAAAAAGTATACATATAATTCATAACATATGATTAAAAATAAAATATTAGTAACTGGTGGTGCGGGCTTCATTGGAAGCCATCTTTGTGAGAAGCTTGCAAAAGATAAAAAAAATGAGGTTTTCTCTCTTGATAATTATTCAATGGGTAGTAGAAAAAATCATGTTGAAAAAGTCACATACATTGAGGGAGATACATCAAATGTTCATGATTTAATAAGTTTTAGTCCAAATATGATTTATCACCTTGGAGAATACTCAAGAGTTGAACAGAGTTTTAATGATATTGAGACTGTTTGGAAATCAAATAAAGAGGGTATCTTTTCCGTTCTTGAGTTTGCAAGAAAAGCTGGTTGCAAAATATTATATGCAGGGAGTAGCACCAAATTTGGTGACGGTGGTTCAGGGCGGAGTGGTTCACCATATGCCTGGACAAAATCAACTAATACAGAATTAGTAATGAATTATGGAAAATGGTTTGATGTTCCTTATGTTATTACTTATTTTTATAATGTTTACGGCGAAAGAGAAATACAAACAGGTAAATATGCAACACTAATTGCATTATTTAAAGAAAAAATGAAAAAAAATGACCCGCTTACAGTAGTTTCTCCAGGCTCTCAAGTAAGAAATTTTACATATATTCACGATGTAATTGATGCATTGACCTTAATAGGAGAAAATGGTTTTGGAGATGAATTTGGTATTGGTAGTGAAGAGGGTTTTACTATTAAAGAAGTTGCAAAGATGTTCGATGGCAAAATAGAGATGCTTCCTGAAAGACTCGATAACAGAATGACTGCTGATGTTATTACAAATATAACAAAGGCACTTGGATGGAAACCAAAGAAAAATCTTAAGGACTACATAGACGAATGTAGGAAGAAGGGATGGGAGTAAATGCTGATAAAATGAATTTACTTCATAAAAAACCTCTTAGTACAGCTGTTCTATTTCTCGTATTTAATCGCCTTGATACAACTAAAGAAGTATTTAAGGCCATTCGAAAGGCTAAGCCATCTAGGATTTATATTGCATCTGACGGGCCAAGAAAAATAAAAAATAATGAGGCTGATAAAGTTAAAGAAGTGCGAAGCTACATAATGGACAACATTGATTGGCAATGCGACGTTAATACTTTATTTAGAGAAGAAAATCTTGGATGTAAAATCGCAGTTTCCACTGCTATAGATTGGTTTTTTGATAATGAAGATCAAGGAATTATTCTTGAGGATGATTGTCTTCCTAGTCAAAGTTTCTTCTGGTTTTGTGAAGAACTATTGGATAGATATAAAGATGATTTAAGAGTTGGTCAGATTGGCGGTTCAAATTTCCAAAATGGCAAGAAAAGAGGAGATGCCGATTATTATTTCTCTATTTATAATCACATATGGGGATGGGCTAGCTGGTCAAATAGATGGCGAGACTATGATGTTAGCCTAGAAAATTTTGAAAACTCAGATTTTATAAATAGGATTTTGACTAATAAAAGAGCTATCAAATATTGGAAAAATATATATGAAAATACGAAAAAACAAAAGGGTGTTACATGGTGGGACTATCAATGGACTTTCACACTTTGGACAAAAAAGCAGTTAACAATTCTTCCAAACCTAAATCTTATAAAGAATATTGGTTTTGGACCTGAGGCAACTCATACAGTTCATGATAGTAATTTAAGTAAAATCAATAACTTTGAACTATTGTTAAAAGAGCACCCTGCTGAAGTAAAACAAAACAAAGCAGCTGATAACTATACCTCAAAAGAAGTTTTTGCTAGATCATATTTTAAAAGAGCATTGAATAAACTGTTAAGGATAATACATAAATGAAAATGTTAAACATAGCATGTAGTGATCGATTTCATGAGGATTGGATCAATATAGATTTTTATGCAACCCATACAATAAATGAAAATGAGTTTAGCAATATCGATTGTTCAGAGTTAATTTTAAAAAAACATCCTAAAGCAATCTTGCAAAATAAAGAAGCAGATATTTACACATTAGAAAGGATGTTTAATAAAAAACCTTTTCACATTAGAATAATCAACAAATTAAGGAAAGATTTTAATGAATATAAATCTAAATGATAAAAATTTATCAAATTTTGAGATTGAAGAAATTAAAAAACTTCTTGATAAAGAAAACGAGAGTTTAGACGATCTTGAACAGATCTGGTACCTGATGGATTTTGTTTGGGATGAATATAATTGTAATAATATTAATCTCAATGAAGAGAATATAAGTAAGTTTTACTCTCATCCCCTATGGATATTAAATGGTTTATTCATTGAACAGCACCAAGAATCAATGGACCATAGAAATGCTATTAGTAATTGGATAGTTAAGCAAAAGTATAAAAATGTAGTAGATTTTGGTGGCGGTTTTGGAACTTTAGCTAGGCTAATTTCGGAAAAAGATAGGAATATCACCATGGACATATATGAGCTGTATCCCAGTGATTATGCATTAAAAAGACTAAAAGAATTTGGTAATGTAAACTACATAAATAAATTAGATAAAAAATATGATTGTATAGTTGCTACTGATGTCTTGGAGCATGTCCCAGATCCTTTAAAGGACTTTTATGTAATGGTGGAAAGCACAAAAAAAAACGGACATTTAGTAATAGCAAATTGTTTTCATCCAGTCATTAAGTGTCATTTGCCCCAGACATTTCATTTGCAGTATACCTTCAAATTCTTTGCAAAAATGCTTGGACTTAAGGTAGTAGGAAAATTAGAGGGTAGTCATGCAACTATTTATAAAAAAATATCAGATGATAAACGTAGTTGGAAGAGAATACGTTTTTATGAAAAAATTTCAAAAATCTTATTTCCTTTTCTTGAAACACTTAAATTTTTCATTAAACCTATAAGAAACTTTGTTAGAAAATGAGAATACTGCACATAAACTCATCTGATTTAGAGGGTGGAGCTGCAAGAGCCTCCTATCGTTTGCATAGAGCACTGCTTGATAAAATAGACAGTAAAATGCTTGTGCAGTACAAGGTAAGTGATGACTATACAGTAATTGGCCCCTCATCAAAATTTCAAAAAGGAATTGCCAAAATACGCCCGACTCTGGATAGTCTTCCGGTAAGATTTTACAAAAACAGAGAAAAAAAAATTTTTAGCCCATCATGGTTGGGTTTAAGTGGCATAATTAAGAAAATTAATAAAATCAATCCAGACATTGTTCATCTCCATTGGATATGTGGCGGCATGATGACAATTGAAGATATTGCACGTATCAAAGTTCCAATAGTCTGGTCTCTTCACGATATGTGGGCTTTTTCTAGTGGCAGTCATTATTGCTCTAATGAAAGTTATAAAAATTCAGATGGAAGCTGTGCGGAGCTAAGAACTAAAAGAAGAAATAATTTAGGTACAAGAATCTTTAAAAGAAAACAAAGAGCTTACTCACATATAAATAGCATGACAATAATTGGCCTAAGCAGGTGGCTTAATGAATGCTCAAAATCAAGCCATCTTCTTAAAAATAAAAGACATATAAATCTCCCAAATCTCATAGATACAAATACTTTTAAAGTAATTGACAAAAATATTGCCAGAGAAATATGGAATTTACCAAAAGATAAAAAATTAGTTCTTTTTGGAGCAATGACATCAACTGGTGACAAAAGAAAAGGGTTTAGAGAATTATGTAGTGCTTTAGATTTAGTTTCTAAAGAAAATATAGAATTTGTTGTATTTGGGAGTGGCTGTCCAAAAAATCCGCCTAGTTTTGGTTTTAAAACTCATTATTTAGGAAATTTGAATGATGATGCAAGCCTTGTTTCTCTATATAATGCTGTTGATGTAATGGTTGTTCCAAGCCTACAAGAAAATTTATCAAACGCAATTATGGAAAGTTTGTCATGTGGAACACCTGTTGTGGGATTTTCAATTGGTGGAAATTCAGACATGATAGAACATAAACAAAACGGTTATCTTGTCCAACCTTTTGAAAGTAAAGATTTGGCATTAGGAATTGAGTGGGTTTTAGATAATAAAAATTATGATGAGCTTTGTATAAGAGCAAGAAATAAAGTGCTAAATGAGTTTGACAGTAAATTTGTTGCAGAAAGGTACATAGAACTCTATAGAGAAATTCTAATATGATTTTGATAACTGGAGGGGCCGGATATATAGGAAGTCATGTAGTAAAGCAGCTGTTAAAACATAATGAAGACTTGCTTGTAATTGATAATTTCTCTACAGGCATTTCTGCTACTATTGAGACACTTCAAAAAATCAGAAGCTTTAATTTTATAGAACTTGATTTAAAAGATTTTGAAAAATTAAGCGAAATATTTGCTGAATATAATATTGATACTGTGATGCACTTTGCAGCATTTTCACAAGTGCATGAGTCTATACAAAACCCTATGAGATACTATATGAACAATACAGTAAATAGTTCTAATCTAGTTAAAATAGCATCTCGGTATGGAGTAAAAAATTTTATATTTAGCTCAACAGCAGCAGTTTACGGTGAACCAAATATTCTTGATGCAGATGACAATATAACAGAAGAGACTAAAACTGAACCTATAAACCCATACGGACATAGTAAGTTATTTATTGAAAAAATAATTATTGATGAATCAAGAGTAAATAAAAATTTAAATTTTTGTATACTTCGATACTTTAATGTTGCTGGTGCTGACTTAGAAAACGATATACCAATAATAGGAGAATCTCATAATCCAGAGACGCATCTTGTCCCCTTGGTTGCAAAAACGGCATTAGGAAAAGGAAATAATTTCACAATCTTTGGAGACGACTATGCTACTTTAGATGGTACATGTATAAGAGACTATATTCATGTCGATGATCTGGCTTCAGCTCATATCGCCGCTCTTGAGTATTTGAAAAAAAATAAAAGCAATATTTTCAATTGCGGTTATGGACACGGGTTTAGTGTTAAAGAAGTGGTTGAAATGATCAAAAAAATAAGTGGAAATGATTTTGAAGTCAAAATAATAAACAGAAGAGAAGGTGATCCAGCTAGATTAGTAGCAAATAATAAAAAAATTTTGCAACTCATGAAATGGGAACCACAATATGATAATTTAGAACTAATTTGTAAAAGTGCATTAACTTGGGAAAAGTTAAATAACAATTCGTGAACATTTTAAAATCAAATATGAATCTTAGATTAAAAACAAAATTAGATTTAAATTCATTTTTATTTATAGGTCTTGGCATAATACCAGCAATTGTTCCAGTATTTTTGAAGTTAGCTTTTGCAAAAACATACTTCAAAAATACAGATATCATGATTGGTATTTTGACAATAATATTTGGTATAGCAATTGCTTTTAATAATGAAAGTTTTACTTCTTTTGCGAACTGGTTGTTACTAGCAGGCTTCGTTTTCTATTCAAAAAAGATATTAACTATTAAAAGTCCTCAAAGTTTATTGCCTCTATCAGCATGGCTAGTAATGTCACTTTTTCTTGGAATTTTGTTTCCTGAAATTGATGGAAAAGAGACAAGAGTATCTTTGTATGGAGGAGAACCTAATTTTACAGGCTTATACTTAATAATTTTTGCTCTTGCTCTATTTGTTAGAAAAATGACATTAGCTGGATACATGGTAATAGGTTTGACCGTCGTGCTTACTTTAAGCAGAACAGCAGCGTTAGTGGGTTTTATAATATGCCTATGGAAAGTATATGGAGGTAGATTTACTTTTTTTAGTTTGATCTCATTTATCTTACTATGTTTTATATTAATTTTTTTAGCCATTTCATTTGGAGTATTTGATCAAACAGGATATGTTTTTGGCTTATCAAGAATATATCAATTAAATGATTCATCCACTGGTACTCGAATAGACCTAATGGTAACTTGGTTTGAGTATCTTAAAAGTGATCATTTTTATCTATGGATTGGCTATCCGTCGGAGAGTATTGAATATTTTTTTTCACAAACACCAAAAATTGTTCACAATTCATTTATTTTTAAGTCAATTACGTGCGGCGTAATATATACAACTATAATTATAATTATTGCTTATCGAATTTTGGCACTGGAAGTTTTTTTTGTATTAATGGCTTACTCTTTTTTACTTCACGGATTACTATCTATTCCACTTCTAATACTTTTTAGGTTTCTCTTTGGCAACATTAAAAGAATTTTTTAATATTTAGCGATATCATTTTTGAAATTAGACAAATTCTTTATTTATAAGAATATCTAAAGCTTTCTTTGTAAATAAATCATAAAATAGATCATTAAAATAAAAAATTTTGTAAATATGCAGATTGTTATACCAATGTCAGGTTTTGGCGAGCGATTTCGAAAAGCTGGATATGAAGTACCAAAGCCACTTATAGAAATTCAAAATAAACCCATAATCGCTCATGTCATTGATATGTTTCCAGGTGAAAAGGATTTTCATTTTATCTGTAATAAAGAACATCTTCAAAATACTAATTATAAAATGAGAAAAATTTTAGAAAAGTATTGCCCGTCTGGAAAAATTCATAGTATAGAGCCCCACAAAAAAGGACCTGTTTTTGCTGTTCAATCAATAAAAGATCATTTAAAGCTTGATGAACCAATAGTCGTTAATTATTGTGACTTTTCTTGCTATTGGAATTGGAAGCATTTCAAAAGTTTCGTTTCTCAGCATTTTTGTGATGGAGCAATCCCAGCTTACAAAGGTTTTCACCCTCACTCGCTTGGAAAAACAAATTATGCTTACATTAAAGAAAATGGAGGTTGGGTTGAAGATATTCAGGAAAAACAGCCATATACAAGTAACCGAATGAATGAGTATGCCTCAAGCGGTACATATTACTTTTCATCAGGTAAAAAAATGTTTGATTCTTTTGATTATATCGTAAAAAACAATATGAAAGTGGAAGGTGAATACTATGTAAGCTTGGCATATAAGTTTATATGCATGAAATATAATTCGGTGATTGTTTATCCCCTTCAACATTTTATGCAATGGGGAACTCCCGAGGATGTTGCTGAATATAACTATTGGTCAAAAGTTTTCACTTCGCTAATTTCAAACAAAAAAATGGATAATTTAAAATTAGGTACTAATGTAATACCAATGGCTGGTCTAGGACAAAGGTTTGTTGATGACGGCTATTCTAAAACTAAGCCACTTATATCAGTTTCTGGTAAGCCAATGGTTGTTCAGTCAACGAAAGATTTACCCCAAAGTAATAATTATGTCTTTGTACTTAGGTCAGATATGCTGGGATATGAAGACGTGAGAAAAGAATTACAAGAAAATTTTAATAATCCGATAATTAAGACAATTGATTATGTGACTGATGGTCAAGCTAGAACAGCAACTATAGGAGTTAGCGAATTAGAAGGCATAAGTTCTGATGATAGTTCTCCATTAACGATTGGCGTATGTGACAGTGGTGTAATTTATGATCATGAAAAATTTTATAATTTACTTAATTCATCAGATGCTGATTTGATTGTATGGGGAATAAAAGGTTATACAAATGCTTTAAGAAATCCAGAAATGTACGGTTGGATTGATGCAAATTATGAAAATATAATTAATAAAGTTTCTGTCAAAAAACCATTGGAGAATCCAGAAACTGATCCAATAGTTTTAGGCATATTTACCTTCAAGAATATTCAAGATTTTAACAAAGTCACACAAAGCCTAATTGAAAGAGATGGAAAAATTAATAATGAATTTTATATGGACTCATGTATAGAAGATGCAATAAACCTTGGATTAAAATGCGTTTTCTTTGAAGTTGATAGTTTTCTATGTTGGGGAACGCCCAATGATTTGAAGACTTTTGAATATTGGCAATCATGCTTTCACCTTTGGAGCTCTCACCCATATAAAATTGAAGATGATAACAGAGTAACTAAATCTAATTTAAATGAAATTGAAAGAAAATTTAAAGAGTTAAATCCAATTAAAAAATTCACTCTCAAAAATAGATAATCATGATAAATGAAATAATACGGTTCCTTATGGTTGGAGTGTTATCAAATATAGTGAATTTTTTCACTTACCTAGGTCTAAATTTAATAGGTATTAATTTATTTCTTGCATCATTAATTGGTTACATTGTAGGTATTTTTATATCTTACACCCTTGGAAGATTGTGGGTTTTTGGAACAAGATTTAATTCAACAAAAAAATTATTACTATCATTTTATTTTATATATATTGTAGGGGGTATTATAATGAGTGCAGTAATTGTTTTTTCAACCAATTATCTAGATATAGATTATAAGATTAGTTGGTTGCTTGGAGCATTTTTTGCAATAGTAAATAATTTTATAGGACAAAAGTTTTTAGTTTTTAAAAACCAGAAAAATAAACATGAATAGTAAATTCGGATTTCTTGCAAAATTAGAATTTTTACAAACATTATCTTCAAAGTTAATAGCTGGCCTTAATCCAGCCATGATTCATAATCTAGAAAAATATTATATTTTAAAAAAAGTTCATTATCTTTCAGCTATTGAGGATGTCGATGGAGATTATCTTGAGTTTGGAGTATTTACAGGAAGCTCATTTTGCCATTCTATAAGATGTTGTAAAAAAGTAGCTTATTTGAATCCATCTATAGAAAATACAAAGTTTTATGGCTTTGACTCCTTTTGCGGTTTTGGTGAAATTAATGAAGGAGATGTGCACTCATTTTATACTGACGAAAACTTTGCGACCGACTTTGACAAAGTTCAAAAGCGTGTAGCGAAAGTAGCTAAAGACACCAACTTTTCTTTAGTACCCGGATTTTTTAACGAATCCTTATCAGCTGGATCTGAGTCACTTGGAATAAAAAAAGCTAGAATCATTTTTGTTGATAGTGACACTTATTCTAGTTCCATGGAAGCACTAACTTTTTGTGAGAAAATTACTCAAAGAGGTACTTTTATAATATTAGATGATTATTACTCATATAAAGGTAGTGTTGATAAAGGCGTTAAAAAGGCATTCGATGAATTTGTTAAAAATTGCAATATCGAAGTGAGAAGAGTATTTACTTATGGCATGGGTGGCTCAGTATATGTAGTATCTAAGGTTTAATATGAGATTCTCCTTGATAATACCTTGTTTTAATGAGGCAAAAAATATACCACTTCTACTAGATAGATGCAGTAGTTTAAACAATTCTGATATTGAGATCATTATTGTTGATAATGGTTCTACTGATCAAACACAACAAGTTATTAAAGAAAATATTGAGAAATATCCTGGCTGTAGATCAATTCGTTTGGAAAAAAACATTGGTTATGGTCATGGAATAATAGAAGGATTAAATGCTGCAGAGGGTGAAATACTTGGCTGGACACATGCAGACTTGCAGACAGATCCTGCAGATGCTTTGACAGGCCTTAGTTACTTTAATGAACATGGCAACAATATTTTTTGTAAAGGAAAAAGATATGGCAGACCACTATTAGACTTATTTTTTACAATTGGCATGAGCATCTTTGAGAGTATTTTAATGCGAAAAAAATTCTGGGATATAAATGCACAACCAACAATGTTTTCTAAAGAATTTTTTGAAAGCTGGGATGAGCCACCCCAAGATTTTTCTATTGACCTTTTTGCCTATTACATGGCAAAAAAAAATAATTTAAGTATTTATCGTTTTCCAGTTCTATTTAGTGACAGAGCATACGGAGCATCTCATTGGAATTTTGGATTCAGATCTCGAATAAAATTTATCAAAAGGACAATATCATATAGTATTAAGCTTATTAAAAAAATTGACCACAAATGAAATTAATATCTCACAGAGTAAATACGCTAAGTCAACTTAAAAAAACAAAAACAAAATATGGAGTAGAGGTTGACATCAGGAGCCAAGACAAAGAACTCATTGTGCATCATGATCCTTTTTTAAGAGGTGAAAAGTTCAGTAATTGGATTAAGGAATATCGTCATGGAACATTGATATTAAATGTAAAAGAAGAGGGATTGGAAGATTCGCTAATAGATTATATGAAAAAATATAAAATTGACGATTTCTTCTTTCTTGATCAGTCATTTCCATTTCTAATTAAAACTATTAAGTCTGGTGAGAAACGATGTGCGGTTAGAATCTCAGAATTTGAATCAATTGAAACAGCATTGACGCTAGGAGGGAAAATTGATTGGATTTGGGTTGATTGTTTTACAAAATTTCCTCTATCGCATGATAGTTTTAAAAGTCTTAAGGGATTAGGCTTTAAAATGTGTATTGTTTCTCCAGAACTTCAAGGATTTAATCCAAGTACAGAAATACCAAAATACATAAAGTTATTTAAACAGGAAAATATATTACCTGATGCAATTTGCTCAAAAAGAACCGATATATGGGAACAATATATATGAGAGCTAATATAAAAAAATTAACTCTAAATAAATATTTCTTATTAGGAATTGTTCTTAGAATTTTGTGCTTAATAATGTTTTCATCAATCGCGGTAAATGATTGGTACCAACCATTTATAACAGAATCATCCTTTAATATTAATATAAATCCATGGAAAGTCTGGCTCGATTCGGGTGGAAGTCCAGATGCATTTCCATATGGTTATATAATGTGGCTCGCGTTCCTTCCATTTACATACTTTTTTCAAGTTTTTAATATAGATGGTAATTTTGCATACTTCTCTACTATATTTATTGCTGATATTTTATTATTAATCAGCCTATTAAAAATAACTCCAGAAAAAACAAATTTAGTAATTAAGACATACTGGCTGTCACCCATTATCATACTCGCAAGTTATGCCTTAGGTTTAAATGACTTAATACCAGTTTTATTTCTAGTTGTTTCACTATTATTTTTAAAAAATAATAAGTTCATTATGAGTTCTGCAATGCTTGTATGTGCAATTTCTGCAAAATTGAGTATGCTAATATCGCTTCCATTTTTTATTATCTATATAATCAATAACAAAGCCCATAGCCATCATCTAAATTCTTTTTGCTTAACCTTTAGCCTTTTAACATTTATTTTGGGGCTTCCTTTTTTATTGTCTGAATCAGCAATCTTGATGTTATTTGGAAACCCTGAGATGACAAAAATATTTTATCTTGCCTTGCCACTTGGCAATGATTTAGCGGCATTCATAATTCCTTTAATATACTTTGTATTACTTTATTTGGGTTGGAGAGTAAGACCTCTTAATTTTCAGTTATTTTCTGTATTTGTTGGAGTGAGCTTCTTAGCAATTGTCTTACTTACAGCTAGTTCACCAGGGTGGTTTATCTGGGTATTGCCTTTTTTAGTGCTTTATCAAGCTAGAAGTGAAAAAATATCAATGAGTCTTATTTTTATTTTTTCTTTGTTTTATTTATTTAATGTTTTATTTACATCAGAATTAAATTTCTCATACTCGATCAAAAACATTTATTTATTAGACTTATTAAATGAATTCTCTATAAAAAATTCTAATTTACAATTATTGCAAACTTGTATGATATTTTTAGGAGGTCTAATTGCATTTAGAATGTGGAGAGAGGGAATCACTGAGAGCAGCTTTTTTCGTTTCAATGCTAAACCAATAATTATAGGTATTGCAGGTGATTCTGGCTCGGGAAAAGATACTCTTTCAGATTCATTAGAATCTTTAATTGGTTCGCACTCAGCTGTGAAGTTATCTGGTGATGATTATCATAGGTGGGATAGACGTGGCCCAATGTGGCAAGTAATGACACACATCAACCCTTTTGCAAATGACCTCCATTCTTTTAGTAATGATCTATTTAAATTACGTGATGGAAAATCCATCAGCCAAAGGCATTATGACCATAAGACTGGAAAAATGACTAAGCCTAAAACTGTAAAAAGTAATCAATTCATTCTTGTAAGTGGATTACATACATTTTTTTTACCCTTAGTAAGAGATGCATGTGACCTTAAAGTATTTCTTGATATTGATGAGGAACTAAGAAAGTTCTTTAAAATAAGAAGAGATGTTTATGATAGGGGTTATAAGCTTGAAAATGTTCTATCTTCATTAGATGCAAGAAAGAATGACTCTAAAAAATTTATTCAACCACAATCTTTACATGCCGATGTCATAATTTCATTAAAATCTTTAAATAAGAACGCTCTAAAAGATTTTGAAAATACTGCAGATCCCAGATTAAAAATAGCTATTACTATTAGAAATTCATATAACGAAGTAGCCTTGCAAAGAGTTTTGATTGGTATTTGTGGTTTGCATGTTGATATGGTCACTAATAATGATGGATCAGAGATAACCTTAACAGTTGAAGGTGAGTCAAAAGCTGAAGATATGGCTCAAGCTGCAGCACTATTGTCACCTGAAACTTTAGAATTTTTAGATGAGAAGCCTCAATGGAAAGATGGAATGATTGGTATAATACAAATAGTGATATTTACTCAAATAAGCCAATTGATAACAAGGAGTATTATAGAATGAAGCTTTATAACAAAGATAAATTTAGCGACTTACCAAGTGCTTTCTTATTTGATACTGACAATACTTTATATGCTTATGATGAACCTCACGCAGCAGGAATGGATGCAGTTAAATCAAAAGTAGTTGGAATGTTTTCCATTTCTGAAAAAGATTTTGAGAAATCTTTTCATTTAGCAAAGCAAGATGTGAAAAAAATTATCAATGGAACAGCTTCATCTCATAGTAGATTGCTATATATGCAAAGAATGATGGAAATTTTAGGATTAGGCTCTCAAATTCTAATGGCTCTTGATTTGGAACAAACTTATTGGAGAACATTTTTATCTAAGGCGAGGCTTTTTAGTGAGGTAAAAGAGTTGCTTGATGATATAAGAATTCTTGGTAAACCTGCAATTGTTGTAACTGATCTTACTGCACAAATACAATTCAGAAAGTTGGTTTATTTTGGATTAGAAAATAGCTTTAATTTTGTCGTTACGAGCGAAGAAGCTGGGTTTGATAAACCTCATGAAGCTCCTTTTAAGATAGCTCTAGAAAAGGCAAATATTGAAAATGATGATGTCTGGATGATTGGAGATAACCCTAAAAATGACATTCTTGGATCGAGAGTATCTATTGGCGCCACAACTCTACAAAAAATACATAATGGAATTACATTAGGCACAGAAAAATGTTCGCCGGACGGATCTTTTGAAGATTTTTCTGAACTTAGAAAATTAATTGCTAGTATTGAACAAAGCTAAGTAAAATATGAATAATAAAATTACTGAGAAATTAAATAATTTATGTTTTGATTTGGGCCAAGATCCATTTTTAGTTCAGGGCGCAGGTGGAAATGTATCAATTAAAGATGATAATCTACTATGGGTAAAAGCATCAGGGACCGCATTATCGCATGCATTAAATAAAAATATCTTTGTTCCTGTTGATCTTGAATCTATAAAAAGAGAAATTAAGAATGGTAATTATTCTTTCTCTCCATCTGTTACAAACAATTCTAGTTTAAGACCCTCTATAGAAACATTATTACATGGAATTATGAAACATAAGGTAGTGATTCACCTTCATATGATTTCTGCTCTAAGATTCTTAATAAAATCTGATGCTCATAAAAACTTACTCAAAATTTTAGGGGATGATTTATCTTGGGGTTACGTACAGTATTGCAAACCAGGCGAAAATCTTGCTAAAGCCATTACAAAGCTTTTAAAGCAAAAAGATGGAATAGATGTAATTTTTTTAGAAAATCATGGTGTTGTCTTAGGAGCAGAATCAGTAGAATTGGCAAGAAAAAAATTAGAAACTCTTGATAATTGTTTAGGGAAATCAGAACTCAAAAATAAAGAAGATTTTGATGATAATCTCATAGATATCGAATCACCAATAATCAATTTTGATTGGTGCGCCAATAAGGCTTTACATAATCTAACAACAAATGAAAATTTGTTTGGGTGCATTGAAAATTCTTGGGCTTTGTTCCCGGATCATGTTGTCTTTCTTGGTCATCAGCCATTAATTGTAGATGATATAAATAGTTTGAAAGACCTTAATTATGACGAAATATCAAATGAGCCTTTCATATTTGTTAAAAAAGTAGGTATCCTTCAAAATTCTATTACTACCCAAGCTCAAATTGAACAGCTTTTATGCTATTTCAATGTTATTTCAAATATTGCCGATTATTGCAATATAAAAACACTTACAGATATGGAGATTTCTGAATTACTTAATTGGGATGCTGAAGTATACCGTCAGGCACTTTCAAAGATTGATTAATATTTTTTAATTTTACCAATTTTATGCAAAATAAAAAAATTTTTCCGTTACTTTATAGCTCTTTGTTAGCTTTTGCAGTATTTTTTTTTGGTAAGCAATGGGGATATGATGAATTCGGAGTTTTGCTTACTCAAATAGAGTTAAATAATAAACACTACATAGAATTTTACACAAGTTTTTTGAATCAATTATTTCATGATAAGTTTATTACTAAAATCATACTTGAATCCCTTCCTTTATTTATAACTCCATTGAGATGGACATATGCTATTGGTATTAGTCCTATATATTCACTGATTTATTTTTATCCATTAGATTGGGAAACAGCTAGTAAATTTTTCTTATTAATTCATATTTTTATAACAGGAATTGGCTTGCTCTTGATAGCAAAAAATATTGGTCACGAAGAAAAAAATTATGGGATCTTATTGATATTAGTATCATTAATACTTTTATCCAAGAATTTTAATTATTGGGTACTGACCCTCACTCATTATTCC
>MDTB01211275.1_pt1 | contig 17601 bp, 15 predicted proteins | sample 811161 | NCBI WGS metagenome assembly MDTB01 (sample SAMN05326650, study PRJNA326480) | marine metagenome | isolation source: seawater | place: Mediterranean Sea | collected 2009
GATAGACTCATCAGACAATATTACGACACTTACTAGAGCTCGACTCCCATGGCTGCTTATTGGTTTAATGGGTGGAATTATGGGGGCAGAAGTAATGGGAATATTTGATATAAAAAAGAATATTGAATTGGCTTTCTTTACTCCGCTAATTGCTGCTATGGGAGGTAATGTTGGTATACAGTCTGCTGCTATAATTGTACAAGGCTTAGCAAGTAATAGCTTGGGAATGGATTCCTTAAGTCAGCGACTTATAAAAGAATTAGGGGTAGCCTTATTAAACGGAATTATATGTTCTGGTCTTATTCTGATCATCACTTACTTAATAGGCTATACAAGTAGTATTTCCTTTACTGTAAGTATTTCCCTCATGGCTGTCATTATTTTCGCAGCCCTTTTTGGCACTTTTGTGCCATTGGTACTAGATAAATATAAAATTGACCCAGCTCTTGCTACGGGACCTTTTATAACAACTATAAATGACGTTCTTGGTTTATTTATCTATTTTATGATTGCAAAACTATTTTTAAATCTATAAATACTACAAGTAATCATAATAAGATTTTAGTGTAATAAAACACCAATATGAAAGTACTTTTTCTTGATCGTGTTCATCCTATATTAGAAGACCGATTATCAAACATAGGCTTCAAATGCGAACATGATTACACTTCAAATAAGGAAGCAATAATTCATCTTATTAAAGATTATGAAGGTTTAATTATACGCTCAAGAATTCCAATTGATAAAAAGTTATTATCTGTCGCAGTTAAATTAAAATTTATTGGACGTTCTGGTTCTGGTCTAGAAAACATAGACTGCCAAGAGGCCAAAAATAGAAACATTCATCTTTTTTCTGCTCCAGAAGGAAACCGTCAATCGGTTGGGGAACATGCTGTGGGAATGATTTTAAATCTGTTTAATAAAATTTCTACTGGAGATAAAGAAATTCGTTCTGGCAAATGGAACAGAGAAGCAAATCGAGGAGTTGAACTTTCAGGAAAAACTATTGGAATTATTGGGTACGGAAATACGGGAAAAACATTTGCTAAATGTCTTTCTGGTTTCGATTGTCAAATTTTAGCTTACGACAAGTATATAACAAACTTCTCTTGCAACTCTGTACAAGAATCTTCTTTAGAGAACATTCAAAATAGGGCAGATATTGTAAGTTTTCATATCCCTTACTACAAAGAGACTCACCATTATCTTGATCAAGAATTCATAAAAAATATGAAAAAATCATTTTATGTAATTAATACTGCTAGAGGAAAGGTCTTAGATACAAATGCATTAGTCGATGGTTTAAAATCCAATAAAGTACTTGGGGCATGTCTTGATGTATTAGAATATGAGAAGTCTAGTTTTGAAAACCTATTTGATAAAAAAATGCCTCCTAATTTTAAATATCTAATTTCATCCCAAAATGTACTTTTAAGCCCTCATGTCGCTGGATGGACATCAGAATCTTATAAAAAATTATCTATTGTATTGGCAGATAAAATTGAAGAAGTAATTAAAAAATAATAGTTATACTAACCTAACTGCATCTCTGGGATTTCCCCTTCAACCAATAAACTTCCTTCCGTAGCTTTCTTAATTTCTTGAACACTAACACCAGGGGCTCTTTCTAAGAGTCTAAAGCCATGCGATTGCACCTCTAATACTGCTAAATTAGTTACAATCTTTTTTACACAAGCAACGCCTGTTAAAGGCAGGCTACATGTTTTTAAAAGTTTTGATTCTCCTTTTTTATTGGTATGCATCATTGCAACAATAATATTTTCTGCAGAAGCTACTAAATCCATTGCCCCTCCCATACCTTTTACCATTTTTCCAGGGATCTTCCAATTTGCTATATCGCCATTTTCAGAAACCTCCATTGCTCCTAAAACAGTTAATTGAACATGTCTTCCTCGAATCATAGCAAAACTTGTAGCTGAATCAAAATAAGCAGCCCCATCAAGCGCAGTTATGGTCTGTTTCCCAGCATTAATTAGGTCTGCATCTTCTTCTCCTTGAAAGGGAAAAGGACCCATACCCAAAATTCCATTTTCTGATTGAAAATCAACGGAAATTCCTTCTGGAATATAATTAGCAACTAGGGTTGGTATTCCAATTCCAAGATTGACGTAAAAACCATCTTCTAACTCCTTAGCTATTCTTTTTGCAATGCCTTTTTTATCCAGTGCCATACTTACTTATTAATAACTGTTCGCTGTTCAATTCTTTTCTCAAATTGCTCTCCCTGAAAAATTCGCTGGACAAAAATACCAGGAGTATGAATATTATTTGGATCTAATTCTCCAGCAGGCACCAATTGCTCAACCTCTGCAATCGTAATTTTACCTGCCATTGCCATCATTGGATTAAAATTTTTTGCTGTCGCTTTATAAATTAAGTTACCAGCAGTATCTCCCTTCCAAGCTTTTACAATAGCAAAATCTGCCGTTAATGCAGTCTCCAGAATATGAGGTTTCCCATTAAATTCTCTAACTTCTTTCCCAACTGCTACCTCAGTTCCATATCCTGCAGGAGTATAGAATGCAGGAATACCAGAACCTCCAGCACGACATCGTTCAGCTAAAGACCCTTGAGGTATTAAATCAACCAGTAATTCTCCATTTAACATCTGACGTTCAAATTCATCATTTTCCCCTACATAAGAAGAAATCATCTTTTTCACCTGCTTTTGTTGAAGCAATAATCCCAGGCCAAATTCATCTACGCCAGCATTATTTGAAATACATGTTAAATTAGTTACTCCCATTTTTACAAGTTCTGCTATACTATTCTCTGGGATTCCACATAAACCAAAACCTCCTATCATTAAAGTCATACCATCTTGAATACCCTGAAGTGCATGATGAACATCAATAACTACTTTATTAATCATATTATTTTATTTAAAATTCTTCATATTCAACTTCTTCATCAAAATCAATTTTTTCTTTATCAAACTGATCGCAATCTAACTCAATGGATATTTGACTGGGTGCTTCAAAATCAGACATAGAAATTGCTAATTCAGAATCTGCATATACTCGAGTCATAAACTCTCCCCAAATTGGCAAAGCCATATTTGCTCCTTGCCCTAAAGTAATTGTTCTGAAATGAACGGCTCTATCTGTTGCCCCTGTCCATACTCCAGTCACTAAATTTGGAACAATCCCCATAAACCATCCATCAGAATGATTTTGTGTAGTCCCCGTTTTTCCTGCTATTTGATTTTTAAAGCCATATTTCCAACGAAGTCGAACCCCTGATCCCTTTTTAGTTACACCCTGCATTAAATTTAATATTACATAAGCTTTTTCTTCACTAAGAACCTCCTTAGTAATAGGACTAAACTCATCTAATACAATCCCATTTTTATCCTCAATTCTATTTAAGAAAATTGGTGAAGAATAAACACCTTTATTAGCGAAAGTACCATAAGCTCCAACCATTTCATAAATAGAAACATCGGGTGTTCCCAAACAAATAGAAGGGGCTGGAGGAATTCTTCCTTTTAAACCCATAGCGCGAGCAAATTTGCGAACCTTTCTAGGTCCAACTTGTTTCATTAAATATGCCGTAATTGTATTTACTGAGTTTGCCAAAGCTTCTTTTAAATTTAATTCCCCACCATATTTCTCTCCAGAATTTCTAGGAATCCAATCTTCTTCTAAACCCCATGTTTCTTTTTCAAAAATTACTTGAACATTAGGTATTTTCATACAAGGAGAATAATTATGCTGATCGATTGCTGCAGCATAAACAAAAGGTTTAAATGTAGAACCTACTTGACGCCTTGCCTCCTTAACATGATCATACTGAAAATAATGGTGATCTATTCCACCTACCCATGCCTTAATAAATCCTGTTTGGGGGTCCATAGACATCATACCAGTTTGTAGTAATGCTTTATAATGCAAAATAGAATCCTTTGGAGAAATAACAGTATCTATACCTCCATTCCAGGTAAAAACATTCATTTTTACTGGTGTATTAAACACTTCTTGAATATCCTCTTCCGAGACATTATTTTTTATGAGTTTTCTGTATCGCTCAGACGCATGAGTTGCTTTCATTAATATTGTATCCACTTGACCTGGTCGCATTTCCTGATCAAAAGGGGCGGGTATGGAATCCGTCCCCTCATCTTCCCAATGATTATAAAATTGTTCTTGTAAGATTGGCATATAAGTGGCTACTGCCTCTTCTGCATACTGCTGAATTCGAGAATCTATTGTTGTATATATCTTTAGACCATCAGCATAAATATTATACTCTGATCCATCCGGCTTTTTATTTTCTTTAAGCCACCCCTTCATGTACTTTCTTAAGTATTCTCTAAAGTAAGGCGCTAAACCGTCATTATGATTGGTACGTTTAAAATCTAATTCAATTGGCAAATTACACAAAGAATCTCTTTCTGCTTCATTAATTATAGCATTACGATACATCTGGCCTATAACAATATTTCTTCGTTTAAGAGCATTTTTTGGAAAACGCTTAGGATTATAGAGAGATGGGTTTTTTGCCATTCCCACCAAAACAGCTGCCTGCTCAATTGTTAATAAATCTGGAGTAGTATTAAAATATATCCTTGCAGCAGACTTGACTCCAACTGCTAAATAAAGAAAATCAAACTTATTTAAGTACATCGTTAAAATCTCATCTTTGGTGAAGTTTCTTTCCAAGCGCACAGAAATCAACCACTCTTTAAATTTCTGTTGGATACGCTCGAATATATTTGAAGAAACGTCTGTAAATAACATTTTTGCCAATTGTTGAGTAATAGTGGATCCACCACCAGCACTCCTACCTATTAGCGCACCAGAAATAGCACGAGCCAAAGACTTTACATCTATGCCTGAGTGGGATCTATAACGCTCATCCTCAGTGCATATGAGTGCATTGACTAAATGAGGTGATAATTCATCATAAGTTACTGGCGACCTATTTTCATAAAAGTACTTTCCTAAAAGTACGTTATCAGATGCATATATTTCTGTAGCTAAATTTTGTTGGGGGCTCTCTAATTCTTCAAAAGATGGAAGCGGTCCAAACCAACCAAGAGAGGCCAACCAGAGTCCGCTTAAAATGCAAAAAATAGGTGATAATATAGCAACCCAAAAAAATAAGACTATCCAAGAAATTAGCTTTTTTTTCACAATCACTTTAATTTGATTTTTCTACTCTTAACCCTATATCTTCAATTCCTAACAATATACTATCTCTCATTCCATGAACAATATTAATATTATAGAGACCTCCCTTCATTGAGTATTCATCTTTATAAACTAAATGGTTAAACTTTATCTCTCCAACTCCAGAACCCAACCATTTCCCATTTGGCTCTGCCAGTAAATATTGCAGTGTATCTATTTTATGAAGTCCATCTGGAGTTTCTATATCCAAAAAAAAGAAAATATTAGAATATAAATATTCATTATTATGTCTAATGCCAATCAAAATTTGATATAAAGTATCTTGAGGATTATCAGTAATTTCAAATTGAAAATTAATCGAATCTTTAGTGCTCCATCCATATGGATCTATTTCAAAATACCTCTCATATAATCTTGAATTATTACAAGAAGAAAAAAGAAAAAAAGAAACAAAAAAGAAACATGATTTTATGCTTCTAAAAAATGTAATATCAGTCATTATCTAATTATTTAATAGGACATGGCCCTCTTTTTTAAAGCTTATTTTTCACTCCTGACTTGTTTTTTTTTGATTTTTTTCTGCGCGAATTATTAGATGATTTTATCTTGTCAAATCGGGTTATACTATCTTGACCAACTACATTTTCATAATCATGTTTAGGGCTTTTATGATACTTCTCCACATACATCTCTAGAGTTTCAGGATTATTACCATTGTTATTATCTAAAATAATTTCTTGAACCCTATCTAAAGCTAACTCTATAAAATTAGAAGGGTCTGAAGTGTAGGAATACCAGATCTTGCGCTTAAAAATATCCATCTTCTGCATAAATGCAATTCCTTTTTTTGTTTTCAGCTTAACTTTAGGTGCTGGAAAATCTTTAATGGCTTCAGCATACATATCTAATTCATAATTCAAACAACATTTTAATTTTCCGCATTGTCCTGCTAACTTTTGAGGATTTAAAGACAATTGCTGATAGCGAGCTGCATTGGTAGTCACAGATCGAAAATCATTTAGCCATGTACTACAACATAGCTCTCGTCCACAAGACCCAATACCACCCATTCTTTGTGCTTCTTGACGAACTCCTATTTGACACATCTCAACACGAATTTTAAACTCTTTTGCCATCAACTTTATTAAATCTCTAAAGTCAACTCTACCACTAGATGTATAATAAAAAATAGCTTTAACATTATCTCCCTGAAATTCTACATCCCCAATCTTCATGTCTAGATTTAATTTGGAAGCCATTTCTCTAGCTCTATACATGGATTCTGTCTCTCTATTTTTAGCCTTTTTCCACTTATCAATATCGCTAGCTGTAGCATGTCGGTATATTACTTTTGCGCTTGCATGATCAAAAGTGATTTTCTTTTTTCGTAATTGCAAACGTACCAATTCACCTCTAAGTGAAACAACTCCTATATCATGCCCAGGGTCACCTTCAACAGCCACAGTATCGCCAACATGAATATTAAGACTATTTTTATTTTTATAATATTCTTTTCTCCCATTTTTAAATCGGACTTCTATAACATCAAATGGCTCTTGTCCATTAGGCAAAACCATATTTGAAAGCCAATTAAAAACTGGCATTTTGCCACAAGTACCAGAACTACATGAGCCCTTACTTTGACATCCTGGAGCATTTCCTGAAGTTGATGAACAATTTGTACACGCCATGTTTTTATTTTTTTCAAGCTAAAGCCTGATTTAATTTTGTATGGAGCAAGCGAGCTATTTTAAATGAGGTATCCAAGAATAATATTTTTGGATTCGCATTTCTTTCTATATGCAATTGCGCCATATTTAACTCATCAATAATATCCATACAATTATCTGCATGAATAAAAGGAGCAAACTTCTCCATAGTAAAGTTTTTTTGATTAATTGTCATCTTCATTATTGAATGAATGCCATAGTTTTTAAGGAGGGCATCACGCATTACATTTGATGCATAAAAAAGGAAACTCTTTTGTTCTTCACGCCCTGATTTTGCTATTGATTCAGACCATTGAACCAATTTATCAATATCTTTAACCTGCAATGCGCTAAAACAAAGACGCATCCAATGAACAAAACGAAGAGAATTCTCTTCCCCTTCTTGTGTGTACTCATTCAATTTCTTTGCCTGATTAAGATCCCCCTCCACTAAAGTGGAAATCATTTCAGCCTTACTCTTATCAACATCATTAGCAATCAAATAATTCATCACTTGTTGATCAGAATATCGAGGAATTTTCACTAATTGCGTGCGAGATAAAACAGTGGGCAATATATTTTCTGCATTATTTGAAACAAGTAAAAAAAGTGTATTAGCAGAAGGCTCCTCAATTACCTTCAACAACTTACTTGCTGCTTGCACATTCATTTTTTCGGGCATCCAAATCAAAAAAATTTTAGTCTGACTTTCATATGGCGTCAAACTCAAATTTCTCATTATTTGAGCACTTTCTTCTACAGAAATAATTCCTTGTTTATTCTCAATCCCAATATATTTCAACCAATCAAAGAGAGAAAAATACATATTATCTTCCAAAAACGCCCTCCATTGATTAAAAAAGTTTTTACTTACAGGCTTTGCTTTTATGGAAGTCGTAGTAGCAACTGGGAATATAAAATGTAAATCAGGATGGACTTTTTTTTGATGCTTCACACAAGATGCGCATACACCACAGGAATCCTCTTCTAGCTTTTCAGTACAACAAACATATTGAGCAAAAGCAAGTGCTAATGCTAAATTTGCTGAACCTTCAGAACCCAAAAATAATTGTGCATGTGGAACGCGCCCTTTGCAAACTGAACGTAATAATAATTCTTTGGTCTTTTGTTGTCCTATAACATCATTAAATAGCATTCATCAAAGATACAATTTGAAATTAATTTAATTATTTATTTAAATATCATTTCATTTATTAATTCAGAAACTTTCACTTTATTTAAACTTATTTTACAGCAAAAACAAAAAACTTATTTTAGAAAATGAAAAAAATTGATACAATAAATTTTTTTGGCAAAAGAACACTTATAAGGGTTGACTTTAATGTGCCCTTAGATGATGGTTTTAAAATCACAGATGATACACGTATTTGCGCAGCCCTTCCAACAATTAAAAAAGTCATTGGTGATGGAGGTATCGTAATTTTAATGTCTCACATGGGAAGACCTAAAGATAAACCTGAACAAAAATTTTCTTTAAGACATATTGTCGACCATCTTTCCAATAAATTGAATACAAAAGTAAGCTTTGTTAATGACTGTATTGGGAGTCTTGTTACAACAAAAGTTGAAAATCTTAAAAAAGGGGAGGTATTACTTTTAGAAAACTTACGATTTTATCCCGAAGAAAAAGAAGGAGATGAAAATTTTGCCAAAAAACTTGCATCCTTAGCTCACATATACATAAACGATGCTTTTGGAACTGCACACCGAGCACACGCTTCTACCTCAGTAATTACTAGGTTTATTGGCAACAACAAATGTTTTGGATATGTTATGGAAAATGAAATTCAGAACTTGGAAAAAGTCTTAAATAATGGAAAAAGACCTATTACTGCAGTTATTGGAGGGGCAAAAGTTTCTTCAAAAATTGCCATTATTAAAAAATTATTGAAAAAAGTAGATAAAATTATTATTGGTGGTGGAATGGCATATACCTTTTCTAAAGCATTAGGTGGTAAAGTAGGTTCATCACTAGTTGAAGACAATAAACTAGACCTAGCACTTTCATTAATAGCAAAAGCAAAAGAGGAAAATGTTAAGCTATTGATTCCGATTGATTCATTAAATGCTGATAAATTTTCTAATGATGCAAAAACATATTTTAGCAATATTGGTGAAATTGAAAATGGGTGGATGGGTTTAGATATTGGTAATAAAACAAAACAACTATATAAAAAAGCCATTTTGGAATCTAAAACCATCCTATGGAATGGTCCTATGGGGGTCTTTGAAATGGATACTTTTTCAACAGGAACTGAGTTTATTGCAAATGCAATTGCATCAGCTACTTTAAAAGGAAGCTTTTCATTAGTAGGTGGTGGAGACTCCGTTGCTGCCGTAAAAAAATTTAAGCTACAAAATAAGATAAGTTATATATCGACTGGTGGGGGAGCAATGCTAGAATATTTAGAAGGGAATATTCTGCCTGCAATTAAAGCAATAAATAATTGAATAAGTAGAGAAATGCCTACTCAAATTCATCATCACTAAATTTAATCTTCTGTTTTTGCTTTTCAAGTTCTTGAAAAATATCCGGCCCTAATTCTTTAGCATACTTTAAGAAAGAAGGATAAACTACTGATGTATCTAGGACCTCTTCTTTTACAAACTGAAATTGCTTATTGAAGCGGTCAAAGAAAAGTATAAAAAGAGATAGTATAAGTAAAACCTTGAACCCACCAAAAAAAAGTCCCAACGTTCTATTTATAAAGCCTAGAGCAACCATTTTAACTAAAATGGTAAGTGCTTTACCAATAAGGGTAATAAATATGACAATCAGAATAAAGGTAAGGCCATATGATATTAAGTGAATATAACTAGCCTCCACTTCCAGATAATTACTCAAATAAGTAGAGGTATAGTTCGAAAGATTAATTGCCCCATAAGCCCCTAGAATTATTGCCAATAAAGATGCAAGTTCTATAATTAATCCTTTTCTATATCCACGATACAGTCCATAGGCTAATGGCACCAATATAATATAATCAATATAATTCATCGGATAAATTTACGCTGAGAAAAGAAAATTACAAAGAACATCGTACTTTTATGGCAAATATTTTTTAAATGAGAAATATAGAATCGAAAGAAAAATGGGATAATTTAGTTGCTTTTGTATCCAAAGAGTTTGGTGATGGGGAAAAGCTAGATTTGCAAGCTATTTTATTTCTTATTGGAATTCAAGAATTAGGAAAAGGGTACAGAGAATTCTCTAAAGAAGAAAAAATGGATTTGCTTCACATTGCAATATGCAAGCTTTTAAGCAATTACGGATACTATGAATTAGAGGGTAGAGACAAAGATGGGTGGCCTCACTACAAAAGCAATGAAAAGCTACCACCATTAAAGCCAGGTGAACAAACAATATTAATGAAAGAAGCGGCTATATTATACTTTGAAAAAAATGGAATAGAATTTTAATCGTAAACAACTACATTAAGTTGAACTTTTTCATCTTCTTCCAAAATTAATAATCCTTCGCCATGATAACTCCCCTTATCTGCATTAACTTTTAATATTGCTAGATTATTCCATGAAAAGGAAACCAAACCATCTGAATCAGTAATACCAGTTCTAGATACATCAGTTGGTCTTTCTACTGGCACACTTGCTGTAACTGTAACTCCACTAATTTCATCACCAAGGGCATTAACAACATGTATTTCAGCTTCATAAGTATGCTCAACATCGCAAGAAATGATAAAAGTTAGACTACTTAACATAGCAAATAAAAACCCTAATGTGCATACTGATGTTCGTTTCATATGTCCTTAATATTTAGTAATTTTGTCCTATCTTAAGGATCAAATATACAAATTTTCACTTAGGAAATTTAACCCTATTCAATAAAGAAAGGAGCATGCTCAACAGGATACAAGAACATTTAGATGAAATCCAAAAATTTGAATCAGAAAGTATTGATGATGTTGAACAATTTAGAATTAAATACCTTGGGAAAAAAGGCTTGCTTAATCACTTATTTGAAACATTTAAAGATGTGCCAAATCAAGACAAAAAAGCTTATGGTCAATCATTAAATGAGCTCAAAACAAAAGCACAAGAGAGGGTCCGTATTTTAAAAAATGCACTTGATAAAAAAGAGGGTGGGAAAACAACTGGACTAGACTTATCAATGAGTTCAGAACCAATGAGGTTGGGGTCTAGACACCCTATATCTATAGTGAAAAATGAAATTATTGAGATTTTTTCTCGACTAGGTTTTACCATATCTGAAGGCCCAGAAATAGAAGACGACTGGCACAACTTTAGTGCGCTAAACCTGCCAGAAGAACACCCGGCTCGAGATATGCAAGACACCTTCTTTATTCAAAGAGATCCTGACTATCTATTGAGAACTCATACATCTTCCGTTCAGGTTCGTTTTATGGAAAAGAATGAATCTCCTATTCGAACCATTTCTCCGGGTAGAGTATTCCGTAATGAAGCCATTTCTGCAAGAGCACACTGTATATTCCATCAAATCGAAGGTTTATATATAGATGAAAACGTTTCTTTTGCAGATCTCAAACAAACACTTCTTTACTTTGCACAAGAGTTTTTTGGGGAAAACACAAAAATTAGACTCAGGCCTTCTTATTTCCCATTCACAGAGCCAAGTGCTGAAGTGGATATTTCTTGTAATATCTGCAAAGGAGAGGGCTGTAATATCTGTAAATATAGTGGTTGGGTAGAAATTTTGGGTTGTGGTATGGTAGATCCAAATGTATTAGAAAACTGCAATATTGATTCTAAAAAATATTCTGGTTTTGCCTTTGGAATGGGTGTAGAGAGAATTACTATGCTTAAATATCAAATCAAAGACTTAAGACTTTTCTTTGAAAATGACATCCGTTTTATAGAGCAATTTACAAAAGCATAACATACAGTTGTCAAACTAATTCAAAATCTAATTTCTTTTTAACTAGGTCTACATTTCTAACCTTAATTCTCAAGGAATCTCCTAGTTGAAACTTATTAGATGTTCTTTTACCAACCAAACTATATGACTGTTTATTAAAAACATAATGATCGCCCTTTAAATCGCGTACTGAAACCATTCCCTCACAAAAACTTTCTTCTAATTCAACAAATATTCCAAACTCAGTAATCCCTGAAATAATACCCTTAAAAATCTCCCCCTCCTTGCCTACAAGATATTTTACTTGCATGTATTTTATTGAAGCTCGCTCTGCATCAGTAGAAAGCTTTTCCATGGCAGATGAATGCTTGCAATGTTCCTCTATTATTTCTTTTCCACTAATCTTTTTACCATCTAGATAGCTCTGTAATAAACGATGAACCATTACATCAGGCCAACGTCTAATTGGAGATGTAAAGTGTGTATAATAATCAAAACCTAAACCATAATGACCAATATTTTCTACTGTATACTTTGCTTTACTCATTGTTCTAATAGCCAACATCTCAACTATATTCTCTTCTCTTCTTCCTTTTACTTCAGCTAAAACTCTATTCATAGAGCTTGAAATTTCTTTTGGAGATTGGGTTTTCATCTTATATCCAAATTGATGAATAAAAGTTGAAAAAGAACCTATTTTCTCTGGATCTGGGACATCATGAATACGATATACAAAAGGTTTTTTAGAGGACCCACCACCTATTTTTTTGCCAATAAACTCAGCCACACTTCTATTGGCTAAAAGCATAAACTCTTCGATAAGCTTATTTGCATCTTTTGATTGTTTAAAATAAATACCAACAGGATTATTTTTCTTATCTAAATGAAACTTGACTTCTAATCTATCAAAAGTAATTGCTCCTTTTTTAATACGATTTGAGCGCATCCGTTTTGCCATTTTATTCATTAGAAAAAGTTCTTCTGAGAACTTCCCTTCTCTTTTTTCAATGACTTCTTGTGCATCCTCATATGTAAATCGATGATCTGAATAAATTACAGTTCTTCCATACCACTCATTTATAACCTTGGCTTTACTGTTCATTGTAAAAATCGCTGAAAAACAAAGCTTTTCTTCATTTGGCCTTAAAGAACAAAGTTTGTTGGATAGCTTTTCTGGTAACATTGGAACAACTCGATCAACCAAATAAACAGAGGTAGCTCTTTGATATGCCTCCTCATTCAAAAGAGATCCCTCCTCTAAATAATGAGATACATCAGCAATATGAATTCCTATTTCCCAAAGGTCATCCCCAAGCTTCTGAATAGATAAGGCATCATCAAAATCTTTTGCATCATAAGGATCAATAGTAAATGTAGGAATATTTCTCATGTCCCTTCTTTTATTAATCTCAGCTTTAGAAATGTTTTCTGGAATAGCTTCCACATAGGCCTCTACCTCTTTTGGAAACTCATGAGGCAATCCATATTCTGCAAGTATGGCATGTATTTCAGAATGATGTTCGCCTGACCTTCCAATAATCTTAGTCACCTCTGCAAAAGGACTTTTTGCTCTTTTTGGCCAATCTATAATTTCAACTAGTACCTTATCTCCATCTTTTGCTCCATTGCACTTATCTTTGGCAATATAAAAGTCTGTTCCAAGCTTGGAATTATCTGGAGTCATAAAAATACTACGAGCATCTACTCTTATATTCCCCACAAACACCTTTCTACTTCTCTTAACAAGATTCACAACAATTCCTTCAGGATTTTTACCCGAAATATTTCCGATTAAAGCTACCTTTACTGTGTCTCCACCAATTGTATTGCCAGAATTTCTTGGGCTAACATAAATGTCAGAATCAAGTTGGTCACATATAACATATCCTGCACCGGATGCTGTCTTCTCAATAATTCCCTCAAACAACTCTTGATGTGTATTTAAACCATATTTTCCAGAAGCTACTTCCTTAATAGTGCCATCTATTAGGAGATTTTTAATAAGAAAAAAAACTTGCTGCTTAGATGCGCGATCTTTTATTTCTAAATGTCGGCACAATGTCTTATGGCTTATAGGATGAGACCTCTCCTGGAATACACCAATAATTTTTTTATTTAATGCTCCTAGATTTAATTGGTTCTTATTTACTTTCCCTCTCTTTTTCTTGTTTTTCATATGTGGTAAAAATAACAAAAAAGGATTCTAAGACTTGATCATACAAAAAATAACTAAAACTAAATAAAGTGTATCTTTGAAACTGCAAATTTAATTGTAAAAAAAAATTAACCCTCAACTTATGAGAAAAATAAGCTGTCTTATAATTTTAATTCTTAGTATAAGCCATATTGGCTTTGCTCAAAATTGGTGTGGAACTGTGGAGCACAGAGAGTCTTTATATAAAAACAAGCCAGAACTCAAGATGCTTTTAGATCAAAATTTGGAACTTTTTAATAAACAAGTATTAGAAAATTCTGAAGATGCCTTAAGAAATAATGACAATTATATTATTCCCGTTGTATTTCATGTCATTCACGAAAGTGGTACTGAAAACATTTCTTTAGCACAAATAGAAGATCAAATGAGAATTTTAAATGAGGACTTTGCTCGTTTAAATCCAGATACTACAAAAACTCCTTCTGTTTTTGCAGAATACGCAGCAGCAACAAATATAGAGTTTCGATTGGCAAAAGTTGACCCTGATGGGAATTGTACAGAGGGCGTTACAAGAACATTTTCTAGTTTAACATATAATGCTAGAAACAATGTGAAAGAATTGATCCAATGGCCGCCTCAAAATTACCTTAATGTTTGGGTGGTAAGAACAATTGAAAACTTTAGTGAAGATGGAGGTAAAATACTTGGTTTTGCTCAATTCCCAGATCAATTATTTTCTAATTCCCAGACTGATGGTATTGTTGTGTGTTATGACTACTGTGGATCTATTGAATCAGCATCAGCAAATTATGGGCGAACACTTACCCATGAAGTTGGGCACTGGTTAAACCTAATTCACATATGGGGAGATGATGACTGTGGTAACGATTATGTAAACGACACACCTACTGCACAAGAACCTAATTATGGGGTATGTGACTCTAATGGCGATGCTAGTGGTGGGAATTTTCCTTGGCATGTAGGCACATGTTCCGCAAGTCCAAACCAATCTATTACCCAAAACTCAGGCGAAATGTTCATGAACTATATGGACTATTCTGATGATTTCTGCATGAATATGTTTTCTATAGGCCAAGCACAAAGAATGCAAAGTGCTCTTACTACTTACAGAAACGAACTTATTGCTGAATCTAATTTAATCTCTACTGGTACTAATGATGAACATGAATATTTTGGATGTGCTCCTATTTCAGAATTTAAAGCTAACTACACATCAGGATGTTCTGGAGATGTGTTTAACTTTGAAAGCAATACATATAATACGAATGAAGACAGTATCTCATCTTACGAATGGACTTTTGAAGGTGGGACTCCATCAAGCTCGAATGATCAAGATCCATCGGTAACTTATAACTCTCCTGGAGAGTATTCTGTTACATTAACCACAACCAATCATATTGGTTCTTCCACAAAAACAAAAGAATCCTACATAATCATATCTTCTGAAGAAGCTGCAATTGAAGGTCCTTACTTTGAAAGTTATGAAATCACTTCTTTTCCAACTTATCAAAACAATTCCAATTTAAACTGGACAATAATGCCTACAGAAGACCCTAGTTGGCAAAGAACCAATAATGTTTCAAGTCCTAACATACTTCCTATTGCTAATGAAAATAATGCCTCCATTCGAATAAGAAGTAGCGTATTTGAAACCTTAGGAGAAACACATACTTTAATTACCCCAAGTGTAGATCTAAGCAATTCATCTGCTCCACTTAGAGCCTACTTTGATCTTGCTCATGCAAGAAGAAATGGAAATTCAGACGATAATCTTGTCATATCTATTAGCAACAACTGTGGGAGAACTTGGACCAAAAGATACGATAGAACTACAGATGATCTTACTACAAACGGTGGTGGAAATACGTTCTTTGATTTTAATCCTAGTGCAAATCAATGGAGCCAAGAGAGCGTTAACATGAACAACTATGCTGGTTCAAGTAGTGTGATGTTGAAAATTGAATTTACTGGTACAGAAGGAAACTGGCTTTATATAGACAACTTTGTAATCTGTGAAACAGCAGAACTATCTATTGAAAATGAAGTTTTCCCAGGAATTAATATATACCCTAATCCATCTAAAGGAGACGTCAATATTGATTTTGAAATGACTGAAAATGCGAATATAAAATTAAGACTTATAAATATTTATGGAGCATTGATTGCGGAAAAAGAATTAGCCCTAAAAACAGGACATAACAACGTTAAATTAAAGGAATTAAATGCTGACATTCATTCAGGCATTTACTTTGTTGAGATGAGTAAAAATGGAAATCATACAACTGCAAAGATTATTATTACTGATTAAAGTCATTTTCATAAAATAAAAAAAGCCACTTATATAAGTGGCTTTTTTATTTATCATCATGAAAAAAATGATTGTAATTTATTTTTCTATATTCGATATAATATTTGTTAATTTTTATTTAGATGTCAAATATAAATATATCCATTGATTGTGTTGTTTTTGGTTTTGATTGTGACTTAAGTTTAAAGGTATTGCTTATTACAAAAAAAGAAGACCCTAATTCTTTATCAAAGAAAAGTAATACTCAAATAGCACTTCCTGGAGACCTAATAAAATACGACGAAGAGTTTGATCCTGCAGCAACAAGGATTCTAAAAAGCCTTACCTCTATAGATGAAATATACCTAAAACAATTTGCAGTATTTAGTAATCCAAATAGATTAAAACAACCTAAAGATCAAGTATGGTTGAGAAATTTTAGGGAAAATCCTGAGGAGCGAGTTATTACTATAGGATATATTTCTTTAGTAAATATTCAAGATTTTGTTCCCAAAGCTTCTCATTTTGCGGATGATGTAATTTGGACAAACATCAATCAGATTCCAAATTTACAATTTGATCATAATGAAATTCTTAATACTGCTTTAGATTTCTTGAAAAAAGAACTAAACCATCAAATGTCTTCTGTGCTTCTTCCTAAGAATTTTACCCTTCCTCAGCTTCAAAAGTTATATGAAGAAATACTAGATAAAAAAATTGACAAAAGAAATTTCAGAAAGCAAATACTTAAAGAGGGGATTATTGTTAAAACAGATTACATTAATAAAACAGGCCGAAAAGGAAAGCCTGCTGTATTATATCAATTTCAAGAAGATAAAATGTTTTCTTAATGACTTAAAAAAATTATATTCTTACTTAATATTTCATTTGAAAATAAAAAAAGCCACTTATATAAGTGGCTTTTTTTATAATCATAAACAATGCTTAGTTATTTGATAAATCGCTCCACGCTACCATCATCATATACCTTAAACAGAAGACTCCCTTTTCTCTCAATATCTTCTTCATGAACTTCTTGTCCTAGTATATTGATAATTCTTACTAAGGATTTTGTACTTGCATTATCTTCTTCTAAAAGACTATTTCCTGTTGCAATAGTAGATGCAATGTTTATGGCATTGATCTGATATGAAGAAGATCCTTCTTCCCAATCTTTAATAACAAAATCTCTTGTTTGCTCTTTATCCCATAACTTAAATTGTACTTGCTCGTTAATATCAAGCCCTTCTTTTTTAGTTGTATACTTATCATCTCCCCAAAGAGTGATTACTGTTGTTGGGCTTGTGTACTTTGCTGATCCAATAATATTGTTGTTAGGATCCATAGCAGCTATTTCTACTCCTTCTTTAGGTACAATATCCCATGCATGATCCTCA
>MDTB01177897.1_pt1 | contig 17600 bp, 15 predicted proteins | sample 811161 | NCBI WGS metagenome assembly MDTB01 (sample SAMN05326650, study PRJNA326480) | marine metagenome | isolation source: seawater | place: Mediterranean Sea | collected 2009
AACAGTCACGGTGAGATAGCTCTCACCATCAATCTCCTTGATTTCACTTGCTAGCTCTCCAGGTGAACTGCCTGAATCACGAGGAAGTGAGCCTAAGGAAAATTCAAAGAAATTACTCCAACCATCACCATCAGGATCGGCATTCTCACCAGAAATTGCAGGATTTAGCAAATCTGCCTCCGAAAATACGACGGCCTGCCATGAAGCAAAATCCAGCCGCCCACCGGGAGAGCCACCTTGAGAACTCGAAATCTTCCAATTAGCTGGATCACCATGATCTTCCCGTCGATCAATGATTTGAAGAGAATGTCCATCGAGATCAGCTAGATCCGGCCAAGGCGAAGAATTGTCATAGGCAAACTCATGGATAACCAAATCTTCCTGCCCAATCATCCTCAGCTGTTCTCCACCATTCGAAAGCTGGCCTGAATATTCACCGGCAATCAGCCCGTCAAAATCGGTTCCGAAACGAATGCGAAAGGCATCGATGCTTTTAACTAGCAAAAGCTTCTCCCCCGGACCAAGAACACGAATAAAGGACTCGGAAAAATCAAAAATAATACCATCAGTGAGGCGAACAGAGCTAAGATCGATATTTTCCCGTGAGAAATTCTCCAAGCGAATAAACTCAAAGAAATCGCCATCATCAAAACCAGCATCAATCTCGGCCTGATTGGCTCCGGCCGGATTATAGAGGATCTCAGCAATCGCTAAATTCTGGGGGGTCGCTGGCACCGAATCGACGGTAAAGCGAGATGAAGTAATGGCACTCCATTCACCATTTTCAAAACTGCGAGCCTTCACCGTAACTGGCTCATTCACGAAGAATGGCAGATTCCCATTGGCGGCGCGCTTACCGCTCAAGCCAATGTCTAGGACCATGTCACTATTACCTGGGGAATTGTGGAGTTCGATTACGATTATATTTGAACCGCTAACTAGAAGATTCGGGTCAATCGGATAGGCTCGGTAATCAGCCTCATTCCCATCATCTGTATCAGACGTCGGAACGGTCGAATAATCTGTCTGTGCGGGCAGATTAGATCCACGAAAGGCCTCCATGCCATTCACAAAAATCACGATTCCCCCGTCAACCAAAAGGTTCGCCGAAAGCGACAGGTAAGCCGCAGAATCATCAATTTCAAAAGTTTTACGGAAATAGCTAGTCGACTGCCGTGGGGGCGAACGATTCACTTCAGTTTCAATTTTAACTGTCACACCACCGCTTGCAATCTTGCCATACCCAAGAGGAGCCGAACCACTTTGCCATTCACTATCATCGTAGCTTAATAAGCGCCATTCTGTTCCCAAATCTCCATCTGTCGCATTGTGTTTCCAAATCGATCCCTCCTCAATCAACATTTCTTCCTGCAATCCCCCAGTTTGCGAGATGGCATCGGGATTTGGAGCACCACCCAGGATCCTCGGATCAGATCCGTCAGTGGTATAGTAGAGCATGGTATTTTCATTAGTAATGAGCAGCGGATATCCTTCAGACACTGTTCCACCAAACTGGCTAAAGGCAGGAGGCGCGATTTCAGGCCACAAATCATTGTCCCGAAAATCCTCACGCACTGGACCAAAAAGGTAACGACGCCGACCGATCGCAGGATTTATCCATCGGAGAACCTTACCCGTGTTAACGGCCTGATTTTCGATTAAGCGGAGCAGGTCCTCAAATTCATCTTTTAGCCCGTCAAAGCGGTTACGGATATGAGAGTTCAATTGATCCCGATCATCCAAAATTCCACCATTAAAAAGATGCTTCTGAATCTGGTCAGCAAACAACAATCGAAACTCCTCCCATCGAGTAAGACCCCGCCATAGATCTCGCAATTCCCCTCGCGTCCCAGTTTGACCATTCTGACCTGTTGAAGTGCCCAAAATATAAGTGCGTATCATCTCCTGCGAAACCGGACGATTCCCAGCATTATTCATAGCACCCTCAGCATCCCAGACGTAAAGTCGATACCTACCCTCAACTGACCGCTCTTTGGCAGCCACCCAATTATTATGCGGCCAATCCCATGTTGCTCCATAAATATTAAGAAGGTAGTAATCTGCCATATTTTCAACGTCCGCCACCTCAAGCACCTTGTTCCAATTCTGGATGTTTGTGGGTGCATTCAAACGACGAATCATATCGTCCCAAGCCGTCTTGTCGCCCTCCGCAATATTATCATTTCCCTCATACTGAAGAACATCCCATTGGGCGTCATCATCATTGCTATGAAGTGACCGAAAAAATGGCTCCCGGAGACGCTCTACCATATTGTAATAGCCTTTAAGGCTTCCATTTACATAAAGGCTATTGAAGACACCAAGACTAGCACCATTCCCCATATCAGAGCTGAGACGACGAAATAATTCATCAATGATGAAGGGATTACGAATATCATTTTTCCCCGCCCGGATCCGAAATCTTTCGTATCCGCTAAAAGTGCGCGCTGGACCATTTAAAGGAAGGCTTACCGACGGGTTCCCATAGTCGTCGCGGAAGTAGAGATTGAACGAAGGCTTCTGAACCGCTGCATCAGGCCAGGGAGAAGATGAGGTCTGGGTCAACTGCATCCTTGGACGAGAATACGAACTCGCCGCAATTCTCAATCCCACATCCGATCGGAAGCCTGCAGTCCCATCTTGGAAATAATACTCGGCATGAATTGGGCGCTCGTAGGCACGACCGCGATTAATCACATTATTATAATCGGAAGCGCGGGAAGGCCGCCATTGATTACCAGGAAAAGATCCCCCATTAATCGCCAATACTCCAAACGGATCATAAAGAGCACGCTCAGAATCTCCGGCGTAAACTAAAGCTGGACTAGTCCTGACCCGAGGATCCTGATTAATCAGAAAGGTGTGGGTCTTGATATTTGAAGCGATGAAACCGTCGCGAAATGAACGAGCTCGAATTACGTGCCCACGGCGTGAATTAATTGGGCTGAGCGAGAGCGGAAGAGTGTAGTCACTCCCATTCTCAAGCGTTGGTTCGCTACCATCGGTGGTGTAGCGGATTGTCGCCCCTGGCGTCATCGAGGTAAGCGTCACCGCAAGCGCGCTGTCATAAAAGCCTCCCTTTTGACTAAAATCAGGAGCATCAGCTTTCCCAACGAACTCATCTCCAAAATTCGACTGTCCCGGACTAGGGCTCTGAAAATATCGCCATTGCCCACCTGCCGTCATACCATAACTATAATTTGGGAACTGTTTGGGATACTTGGGTGAAATCTCAGAAACCAGATTTCCGCCACCATCATAAAGGCCCAAATACTCACCTCCTGACGCCAACTTGAAATTTGTGTGCAAAAAATCTGCTCCCTCGATTGGATTATCTGGATCATCCGCCAAAACAACCAAATACCCTCCCCCTGAGATTGTCGTCCCTGCCGGAAAACTCCACTTAAGTGGCTCCATCGAATCATCACTTAAAGTCCAACCCCCGAGGTCCACTGACTCCTCCCCATTATTATAGAGCTCGATCCAATCAGAAGGATCTTCCGAAGAAGTGACAGGATCGACCAAGCCTGCGCTAGGTTCACGCAATCCAGGAAGATAAGTCACGGAACCACCCGAAGCAAAAAGCTGCGGATCGATCCCAGAGGGTTCGTCGATTCGGAGCGACATTTCAAGACGCATATTACCCGTCAGCGTTAAATTGTTAACCTGCACCGCAATGACGTTTTTCCCTTGATTCAATAATTCCGAGGCGATCGGCAAAGTGATCGATTCAGTATTTGTCCCCAAGGTGCTTGCCCGATGAGATAACTGGTTATGGTAAATATGAGCCTTTACCGCTCCCATATTCCCTCGAGCTACCTCCACCCCGTTTATCCAGGCAATAAAACCATCGTTGTAATTTATTCTAAGGACCATGGGGGCCGACGATGCTGCCTCAGAAGTTGATACTTCAAAATTCTTCCGTATGTAGAACGAAGGTGAAATACCTCTCAACTCTGATCCCAAGTCCGTCGCGATACTACCAAGTAAATGTCCCATTGGCAGATTACCCGACAGCCATCTTGAGTCATCGAAAGATGCGGACCACCATGCTGGACCCGATCCTGGATAGGCTTGCTCATTTTCATCCCATCGCAAATTGCGGGGCACATGGGTCGTCGCGATTTCGTTGATGACAACGTCACCAATCGCTTGAACTGAAATAATAACCCCAAGAATGATTGTGAGTGTGCGGCTCATATGCGGGTAAAATGCCTTAAAATCTGCCGTCTGACAGTACGAAAGATCAAAAGTCCAATGGAGTTTGAAGCTATAAAAAAAGCCCAGCTAGTGCTGCACTCATTAAATTGGCGAGAGTTGCAGCGAAAACCGCTTTCAACCCAAGTTGGGCAATTTCCTTTCTTCTCCCCGGTGCCATCACCCCCAGCCCACCCAATAAGATAGCAATCGAGGAAAGATTAGCGAATCCACATAAGGCAAAGGTCACGACACCTTGAGTCTTTGGACTGAGACCTTCCTTTAAATTCTCAAAATTACCAAAGGCAATGAACTCATTCACCACTACCTTCTGACCGATGAGACTTCCAGCCTGCTGGATTTCACTACCATGCACTCCGATCAAATAGGCGACCGGAGCAAAAATCCATCCGAGTAATTTCTCCAAACTGAATTGAGGAACGCCAAACCAACCACCCACTTCCCCAAAAAAGAGATTCACCAACGCAATTAATCCCACGAACGCGAGAAGCATCGCCCCCACATTCAAAGCAAGTTTTAAGCCACTCGAAGCTCCTAAGGCGGCTGCGTCGATGACATTCACCGGCTGATCCTCGCCTTCCGCCAAATCAATCTTACTGTCATTTACCTCTTCCGTCTCCGGCATGATGAGCTTCGCAAAAAGCAAGCCTCCCGGCGCTGCCATAAAGCAGGCCGCAATCAAGTGATCCATCCTCGCTCCCATCGCAGCATAACCAGCTAAAACCGAACCCGCAATACTTGCGAGGCCACCCACCATCACCGCGAATAATTCCGAACTCGTCATCTTAGGAAGATAAGGCCGAATCACAAGGGGAGCCTCAGTCTGTCCTACAAAAATATTTGCCGCAGCCGAAAACGATTCTGCCTGACTCGTTCCCAGCACCTTTCGTAAACCTCCGCCCACCAAAAGAATCACCAGCTGCATAATCCTCAGGTGATATAGAACAGCGATCAAAGAGGAGAAAAAGATAATCACAGGCAAAACCTTAAATGCAAAGACCCAACCTACTCCCCCTTCAAGATCGGATAGCTGTCCAAACAAAAAAGAGATCCCTTCCTCGCCCGCTCCAATTAGATCACTCACCCGCATCGTTAGCCATTGCAGAGCATTAACCCCCCAAGGAGTCGCCAAGACAAACACCGCTAAAATCACCTGAATCAAAAATGCTCCACCCACCGTCCGCCAAGAAATTGCCTTACGATTCGAAGAACAGAGATATCCGAGAGCCAAAAGAAAAATTACTCCAACGATGCTCATGCCGGAAGCTTAGTGAGACCTTCTAAAAAGCACCAGCTTAGGGTTTAGGGGATGAAACAAGACCATCCTTGCCAGCTTCACTGATCTAGGATACGTCCCTCACAGTCATGCCAGTCGCGACCCCAGAACAGTACGCCCATATGCTCGATGCCGCCCAAAAGGGTGGATATGCCTATCCTGCCATCAACATCACCTCTCTCACCACCGCCAACGGAGCTCTCAAAGCTTTCGCCGAAGCCAAGTCTGATGGAATCATTCAGGTCTCGACCGGAGGCGGGCAATTCGCAGCTGGAACCGCCGTCGGAGACGCCGCTTTTGGAGCCATTGTCCTCGCCGAAGCCGTCCACACCCTCGCTGAGAAATACGACGTCCTCATCGCACTTCACACGGACCACTGCCACCCCGAAAAAGTCGATTCATTTCTTCGCCCTCTCCTCGATGCCTCTCGCAAGCGGATTGCTGAGGGAAAAGGCCCACTCTTCCAATCCCACATGTTCGATGGATCAGTCGTGGATCTAGACGAGAATATGAAGATTTCTGCCGAACTCCTCAAAGAATGCGTCGAGCTCAATATTATCCTTGAGATCGAAGCAGGCTGCGTTGGTGGTGAAGAAGATGGACACGACACCTCAGGCCTTCCCGCCGAGAAACTTTATACGACGCCTGAGGATATGATGCAGGTTTATGAAACTCTTAGCCCGATCGGCCGTTTCATGTTTGCCGCCACTTTTGGTAACGTCCATGGCGCATACAAACCCGGTGCTGTTAAGCTGAAACCCACTATTCTCCGTGACGGTCAAAAAGTCGTCATGGACAAGTATGGTGAAGATGCCGAAATGGACCTCGTCTTCCATGGTGGCTCAGGAACCTCTCCTCAGGACCTCCAGGAAACCCTCGATTACGGTGTGATCAAAATGAATATCGACACCGATACCCAGTATGCCTTCTCACGCCCTATCGTTGCTCACATGTGTGAAAATATCGAGGGGATGCTTAAGATCGACGGCGAAGTTGGTAATAAGAAATGCTATGATCCCCGCAGCTACCTCAAGAAAGCCGAACAATCCCTCTGCGATCGTATGAAACAAGCTTGCGACGAACTTCGCTCTTCAGGGAATAGCATCTACTCTGCTTAGACCTTTTAAAATTCAATTTTTCAAAGGGCCCGCTAGCGAGCGGGCCCTTTTCAATTCATTTCACCACCCCTCCTAATGACCGACTCTCAAGAAGCAGGCTCACCCACCACAAAAAAGCAGGACAATCCACTGACTGATATCATCGTCAATGTCATTCTCCCTGTAATCATCCTTAGTCATTGCAGTAAAGATGGAGAAAAAACTTGGCATCTTGGCCCTTATGTTGCGATGGGACTTGCCATTGCAATACCGCTTGCCTATGGAATATGGCACTTTATTCAGCACAAAAAGCTCAACACTTTTTCAGCAGTTGGTGTTTTTAACGTTCTTCTCACCGGACTCATTACCATCTATCTCTTCTCCGACAATGATCCCGGGACCCGTCAGAATGCCCCTCTTCTCTTCGGAATTAAAGAGGCCGTTCAGCCTCTAATCCTTGGCTCTCTTTTCCTAATCACCCATCGATCCTCCACGCCGCTTTTTAACGCCTTCGTCTACAATGACGCAATCTTCGACCACGGACGTATCAATCAAAAGGTAAAGGAAAACGGCAAGAAGACCGAACTGGAAAAACTGCTCTGGTCCTCCACTATCCTCTTCTTTGGTTCCTTCTGCCTTTCAGCCGCTATGAACCTAGGACTCGCCTATTACTTCCTTAATGATCTCGATCCCACGGCTGAAAACTGGAAGGAACTCTATAATAAAGACGTTGGTCGCATCACCGGTTGGGGCTTTCTGGTCATCGGTGTTCCCTTACTCGTAATCGGCGGGTTCATCCTTGCCCGAATGATTAAAGGCCTTAAAGCCCTCACGGGACTCGAGACCGATAAAATCCTACAAGCCCGTTAGCAAAGTCTCTCATTCGATCCTCCTCAAAGTCAGGAGACGGAATTCCATCGCTTCATTACCCGGAATTTTGAGTGCCTCAAGGACAAGCTCACCTTCGCCCTTAGTTAGCTTTATCCGACCAACCTTCAAACGCGCCCAATCCTTTGTGTAGGATTCATTTCTTGGAGAACGATCTTCTTCAGCCCCCAATTTTGGAACATCATGGGCATCTGGAATAACAAAATCTAGCTCGCCCCCATTAAACGAGAGCCGATACTCCGCCCCACCACGCTTGGTGGCATAAAAGATCTCCACCTCAAAGACACCGGACTCCCCTGCTTCCGCCTTCCAAGTAATCCGATCATCGATTGACTTCCAACTCTCAAAATAGGAGTCGTTTGGAAACCGATTTGAGCGCTTCAGGCCACCGGTTGCTACGGCATCCCGAGCCGGAAGCTGAGTTAGCTTTGAACCCGGATGAGCAATCACAAAATCCCGTTCATCCTTATTTCCTCCATATCCTGGTAGCACCTCTGTCTTGTACTTGGCCAGAGCTTCCTTCAACTTGCGGGACACTTCTTCATCTTTGATTGGCTTAAGCTGCTCTGGATCTGAGGCCATATTAAAAAGCTCTCCTTTCTCACCTAACCGGTAATTCTGAGACCGAACTCCAAATTTATTTTTCCACTGACTGACCAAAATCCGATCTTCCCATTTAGCCTCGGAGTTTTTTATTAATGAAACTAAACTCCTCCCATCCAAAGGACTTGGCAGCGACACCTTGATTCCCGCCAGCTCACAGAGGGTCGGCAGTAAATCGCGTACCGACGCGATCTTCTCAATCTGAAATCCCTTCTTTATCTCACCCGGCCATCTTATGAATAGAGGACTCCGACAACCACCTTCTTCAACTGACCCTTTTCGTCCCTTCATCCCCCCATTCCAGCGTTTCCCATTTGGACCATTATCATGAAACCATACAATGATCGTGTGATCAGCAACCTCAAGCTGGTCCAATTTCGAAAGAACTCGGCCAACATTATAATCCAAATTTTCACACATTGCTAAAGCACACCGAAGATGTCGGTCTCCAGTTTTCATCTTAAGTTTTTTTTGGGCAAATCTTCCCCAGTATTCATCGGGGACTTGCATTGGTGAGTGTGGTGTATTGTAAGGCAGATAGGCGAAAAAAGGCTGACTCTTAGCCTTGGATTTCTCCATGAAATCCATCGCCTGAGTCGTAAAATCATCGATACAAAAACCTTTCCCTTCCACAATTTCACCGTTTCGCTCAAGCATTGGTGAAAAATAATTCCCCCAATGGCCGCTACAGAAACCGTAAAACTCATCGAAACCCCTTCCGTTAGGATGGTATGGGAATTGCATTCCGTTATGCCATTTTCCAAAAGCTCCGGTCCTATAGCCTGATTTTTTAAAAATATCAGCGATCGTCATCTCATCGAGATCCATTCGCTCTCCACCTGCAGAAGTCGAATAAACATTAGAACGCGGATGGTAGCGCCCGGTTAGGAATTCCGCACGAGTGGGAGAACAGACCGGACATACAAAAAAGCGATCGAAACTCACACCATCACGAGCCAACGAATCAATATTCGGAGTCTTTAGATCCATATTTCCCGAATGACTTAAATCACCCCAACCCTGGTCGTCAGAGAGAAAGACAATGACATTGGGGCGCGAGTCGGCACTCAGGTTACTCAGCATTAGAAGAAGTAAGGATATCGCTCTGAACCATTTCATTCGTAGATGATAAATTACCTTCTCCGCTAAAAAGAATACAAATTCTGGAATTTCCTTCTCGATCAATCCTCTCTAGTATCATGCTCATGCAGCGAGCGCTTCCGGTTATCGTCTTTACCTTAGTTCTGATTTCGGCCCGTATCATTGGGGCCTTAAATTCGGAATCTCTTGGAAACCTTCAACCTTTTGGCTCCCTCTTCTTTTGTGGAATGGCGCTCTTTGGATCACGTGGAGTTATCCTCGCCAGCGCAACTTGGCTTATCAGTTATCCAATCACCAGCATTATCCAGGGATACCCTATGGGTCTAGAAATCTTGGTCCCGATCATCGGGTTTGCCGCCATGGTGGGACTCGCTAATTTTTTCAAGAGAAGCTCTCCTCTGAAGACCTTTACCGGTTCACTTTTAGGAGCTGTTATTTTTTATCTGATCACCAACGCCCTTAGCTGGGCTTTGGATCCACTCTACGCAACAAAGTCTCTCACAACACTGGGACAGGCTCTCTGGACAGGACTTCCCGGATATGCTCCCACTTGGCTTTTCTTCCGGAACGCTATGATCGCACAGGCCGTTTTTAGTGGAGTATTTTTGGCGGCTACCCGAACAATTTCTCCCTATTCAGAAAAGAAGGCCGCCAACGCTTACTCTTGAGATTGGTTCATCCTCCATCTGGAATTGGTAATAACGTTTTTAGCTAGTTATCGGCTACAAAATCAGTCGCCTGTTTTTTCCATAGCATGCAGAGCTCTCTCCCCTCGCCCTCACGGGAACTATAAGTTCTGGCCGGGGGCTCGGACCAAACCAGCTCAAACTCGGCACCAATCGATTTACAAAGTTCTTCCATGGTTACCCCAAAGGGTGGACCTTCTTCGCCTTCATGATCCGGATTAAGGAAAAAGATCCCAAGAAGATGCCCTCCTAATGGAAGCAAAGATGCCATTGCCGACACATAATCCTGACGCCGCTCAACCGGAATTGCGCAAAAACAAGTGTGCTCAAAAACTAAGTCACACTTCCCATTCCAATCAAAAAGATCACCCACAACCCAAGTTGTTTTATCTCGAGGGGATCTTTCTTTCGCCCTTCGAATTGGCTCCTCTGCGATATCCAAACCAACGATCTTGCTAGACGTGAGTCCTCCGATCAAGTCGACATCATACCCAAGCCCACAGCCTGGAACTAGGACACTCGTAGCCCTCTCTACCAAATCCAGATGAGTTTCTAATAAAAAAGGAAGACCCGGGTGATGTCCCCCTTTCTCCCATGGAGTATCGCCGGTCTTGTAACGCTCGTTCCAGTCAACCGATATCATTTAATTCGAGATTTCAGTATGCTTTCCCGCCTCGTCGAAGGCTTTGATATTCTGAAATTCCTTTAACAATACCATCAGCGATTGCTTCCCGATAACTACCTTCTTTAGTGCGCCCGCGCTCTTTCGAATTTGAGACAAATCCACCCTCAACAAGAATGGCCGGATTTTGAGCATGCCTGATCACATAGTAACGAGCATACTTGGCACCTCGATTGACTGACCTGACCTCACCAAGCATTCCTCTCTGGACGGCTTCTGCGAGTGGTTTAGAGCGCGAAGAACAATAGAAAGTTTCAAGTCCGGACACATCCCTTTTCCAAGTGAAGTTGTAGTGAATGCTCACAAAGATCGAATTTGGAAAACGATTCCCAATTTTGGCCCTCCCAGGGAGGGTGATAAAATTATCACTGCGGCGAGTCATTACCGTTCGGAAGCCTTGAGCCTTAAGCTTTTTCTCAACACGGATCGCAGTGTCAAGAGCGAGCCATTTTTCGTAAACTTTCCCGTAGCTCCCTCCATTGTCACGCCCACCATGACCAGCATCAATCACTACCGTATCAAAGGCTCCAGCTGACACCTGAAGCGTAAAAATTGAAATTAAAATCAGTGAAGAAAAGAATAATCTCATGAAGTAAAAGCTTTAACTAAGTTAATTTTTAAAAAATGTGAACAATTTTAACAACCTTTTTTTCAGGTTTTCTCATACTATTCAGGACGCTCGGACGCTCCGCGGGCTTTTGCAGCCACTTTGGCTTCTTCCTCGGGATCATATTTTATCGCCCCAGCAACAACAACTTGGCCGTCAGTGAACTCCACAAAACGTGGTTTGCTCCCTGCAACCCTCTTAAAATACTCAGTAGAGGTGTGTTTACCATCTTGGTCAACCGTTGCGTGAACGAAAACCTCGGGACCAGCCAAATAAAGAACATGAAGCTGGTTTTGTCGGTCCAATGCCATCAGCGGCTTCACGAATCCAAGATATTCGCTGAGGCGGTAGGTCGACAGCGAGAGACCCGTATTCGTATCCATCACCTGACTGTAAATAGCCGTTTTATTGCCATCGTTGAATGTTACTATGTTATACTTCCGTCTTGGATATGGGCTATCGGGAACCCCAAAGGGAACGCTATGGAGGATGCTTCCACCTCCAACAGTAAAGTGACCGGAATTAGAAGTGTAGCTGACTTCTTCCACCCCAGGCCGTCGAACATGCGCAGTCACCGCAAAATTACCAACCTTCGCCACTCCAAACATACCGCTCAGGTTCACCCGGCGAGACATGCTACGCCCAGCAGGGATAACCGCCCTCTGGAAAACTTTGTTGTGGCGCTTCTGCATGGCTCGACCACCTGAGTCGCGCATACTAAAATCGAGCCAGCTGTGAGCAATCGTACCCTCGAGTTTACTTGTGAAATCAAGCTCTCGTCCGCTTCTATTCGTGATGGTTACAATAGCTGTAACAGGCTCATACTTAAGGTATTGACGGCGATCTACCTTGAGAGAAATACTGACTTGTCCTACTGCGACGAAAGTCGAAAGAGCGGTTAGCAGAAGAAACAAAAAGCTTTTCATTAAGGCAGTGAAGGGAGTGAAGCGGTTACTGTGCCACGAGCAAAGGAAAAACTCCTCGGATTGCCTGCCTTTAAGAAAAGCATCAAAGGCCCCCTTTCTCCTTTTTAAGGCGAAGTTGTCCACACGCGGCGTCGATATCATGGCCTTTTTCGAGGCGTAAAGTTGCCGAAACTCCGGCCTGTGAGAGGACACCTTGGAATTTTCGGCAAACGGTATCTGATGGCCTCACCCACTCCAGACCCTCAACGGTATTGTAAGGGATCAGATTAACCTTCGCATTGATCGAGGCTGCCCGCTTCGCTAGAAGCGCAGCATGCTCCGGACCAGCATTAATCCCATCGATGAGAATGTATTCGAGGGTGATCTTTTGGTTTTTCTTTAGGTTCCAGACTCGCAGAGCTTCAAAAAGTTCACTGACCGGGAACTTGCGGTTCACCGGCATGATTTTGTCGCGGGTCTCATCATCGGGGCCATGGAGAGAAATCGCGAGCCGGATCTGCTGAGGTAATTCAGCCAATTTCTTGATCTGAGGCACCAACCCCGAAGTTGAAACGGTGATACGACGTGCTCCAATATTAAGCCCCCAATCTGAAGTGATCATCTCAATTGCCAGACAGAGATTTTTAAAATTCGCAAGAGGCTCGCCCATTCCCATGAAAACGAGATTATTTACTTTCTCACCCGACATCTCATCGGCCAAAATAATCTGAGATACGATTTCTGCAGCAGAAAGATTGCGAGTAAAACCATCGAGCCCGGAAGCACAGAACTTGCACCCGTAAGCACAACCAACCTGCGAGGAAACACAAAGTGTGTGCCGGTCCGATCGCTCTCCATAAAGCGCAGGCGAGGCCGGAATCAAAACAGTCTCAACATACCTGCCATCCGCCAACTCCATAAGATATTTCCTCGTGGTGTCCTCCGAACCTTTTGTCAACGTGTGAATAAGCGGACGGAGGGGATATTGTTCCGCCAAGTCGACCCGGAGTGATTCCGGAAGGTTCGTCATTTTATCCCATGACTTCGCACGTTTCTTAAAAATCCAATCAAGAATCTGGGTCGCCCGATAGGACGGCTGACCATGCTCGACAAGGCGTTCAGAAAGTTGTGACTGGGTAAGCATATCAGGAAACTGGTCGACAAAGAACAAAAGGAGAAACCACAAGAGCCTCGAATTGCTGCTCTTTATTCTCCCATTGAATGGCATGAAGCTTTTCAATCTTAACAAGGTCAGCCAATTTTAACCAAGTAGTTACCTTCGCGGTCTCGTCTTCCGAAATGGCCGCACCCACTTCCTCAAGTGTCAGTTCCTCATCCACAAAAAACAGGACCCCATTCTGAAAGTGCTCCTTAAGATAATCCCACCCTACCTTGCCGGAATACTTGGCAAGTTTCTCTTCCATGGATGCGTTATCATCACCCAACATTCCGTAGCGCATTTCTTTCGAGGCCATATCTTAGATAGTTTTCAGGGGCTGGATTCCCTTGGTCAAACTGCCCCCAGTTTTGATCCGGCATCGCAAGCCGCCGAACCCGCGCAAGAACTTCTCCACCCCGGGTGCACAAGCCTCGTCCATCCAATAGCAGGGTTTCGCCTCTTCACTGCCAGATAACTCAACCACACCAAGGGTGAAATCTTTTCCAATCAATTCGTTCAAATCAGCCCCCTTGACAACGACATTCCTCCGAAAAGCACCCGGTTGCAAATCGGGAAGAGCAAATTCGCTCATCACGCGTTCATAAGTAGCATAATCAAAAAGAGTGATCTGCCCCTTGTAGTCCTCCTTATAATCGAAAAATCGATCATCTAGGAGGCCCCGTCCCGCTACACACTCGATTTCTTCTCGATCTAAAATCTCATGATCCTCAGAACCTATCCCGTGGCGGCCATAATAATTATGGCCGGGAGAAATAAACAAGTGGGTCAATTCCACCGATAACGTGCTCATGGGATGAAGCTAACAAAAATCAAGCCCTCGCGCAAACGTCCCAAGACTATCTTACGATAGCTTCAAATCGCTAGATCCGCTTGAGCCCCCAAAAAACACTCCTTGAAAAGTTTAAGTAATAGGAAACTCCGATCGAAAACCAGATGCCGATGACGCCCCTGATCACCCAAGAGGAGCGAGACCAGTCACCTTGCGCCAAAATGTGGTAGATGAATGATCGCTTTTCAAATCATACCAAAATGACATGTTTAACGACATGGTTCGTTTTCTCCTACTCACAGCCGCACTTTTCCTCCCTCTCCAAGCCTCAGATTGGATCAAGCTCTTCAATGGTAAAGATCTCAGCGGCTGGACCCCAAAGATCGCCAAACATCCGCTCGGAGAAAACACCTTCAATACTTTCCGAGTCGAAGACGGAATTCTCAAATGTGAATACGACAAATACCCTAAATTCGACCGTAAATTTGGTCACCTTTACACTAATCTGTCATACTCCCACTACCTTCTCCGCATGGAGTATAAATTTGCCGGCAAGATGATGTCAGACGCACCCAGCTATGTGAATCTAAACAGCGGCATCATGGTTCACTCCCAACCACCCCAAAGCATGAGCCTCAACCAAGGCTTCCCAGTCAGCCTTGAGTTTCAGTTCCTCGCTGACGAGGGGAAAGGCAGGCGTCCTACCGGCAACGTCTGCACCCCCGGCACCAATCTTGAAATGGACGGCAAACTCATCACTCAGCATATCGTACAGTCTTCCGCTCCAACTATTCCAGCTGACCAATGGGTGAAGATCGAGATCGAGGTCCAAGGAAATAAAGAAATTATTCACAGGGTAAACGGCAAGGAAGTTCTCCGTTATCAAAAACCACAACTTGACCCCAAAGGTGCGGTAGTCCAAACCAAAGAACTGTTTGCCGCCGGAGCCCCCCTATCCCTTTCCCATGGTCACATCGCTCTTCAGGCCGAAGGTCAACCCGTTTGGTTTCGTAATATCCAGCTCAAACAGCTTGAGCCTACCGAGTAACCAATAGTAGCCATGACCGGAGAGTTCCAACTCCGCGCCCCAAAAGCCGAGGAAGCCTCAAAACTTGCTTCCCTTGGGCGAGATACCTTCATCGAGACTTTTGGGCCGCTTTATCGCAAAGAAGACCTCGATCATTTTCTAGAGGGAGCGTATTCCGATACGGTTATCGCAGAGGAACTTGCCGACCCAAAGCTTGCCCATCGGATTATCGAATTTAAAAACGAACTCATTGCCTTCATCAAAGTGGGGCCGGTTCACGTCCCCGCCAAATCCCCATCACCTGATGCCGCCGAAATTTGGCAACTCTACGTTCGACAATCGTTCCTCGGAGAAGGAATTGGCAGCTGTCTTATGAACTGGGCTATGAATTATTTCAAATCAATCGAAGCCTCTGAGATTTATTTGAGCGTCTTTAGCGAAAACCCAAAAGCGGTTCATTTCTACGAAAAATACGGCTTCAAAAAAATCGACGAATACGATTTTCGGGTCGGAAGCCAGATCGACCTTGAATGGATCATGTGTAAATCCTCCCTTATTTAAGACGCCCAAAAGACATCGATTACAAGGAGGTTCCATTCTCTGCATGAAGACATGAAACCCCAATCGGCCTTATCCTCCTTCCGAAGAGAGAGATGATTCGTTTCGCGTTCCGGAGTCTAATGCTATACAGAGAAGTCTGTTTCCGCTGGAACTCAATTTAGGGTCCAATCAACCAGAGTGCTAAAAAGCAAATTTTCTGTTGATAAAAAAAGTCTTCGACGAATCCCTCAATTTTTGATTGAATTCAAATTGAAAGGTTATTCAAAAAGAGTAATTTCTCGTTCTACTACCATGAAAACTAAAATCACCATGATTGCTGCCTTCGCAGTTCTCTCTTCTGGTGCCATTGCTGCTCCTGCAGTCGTTGGCATTGGCGGAGCTGTTGAAGTCGTCGCTGCAGATCAAAAAACCGTCACTCTCGTGGTGTCGGGACTTCGGTGAGCCTCCGGTTGCTCAAAAAAAGTGCAGGCTGCACTTAAAAGCGTCAAAGGAGTCTCAAAGGCAACTGTCGGAAAAAAAGTTGGCATTAAAGCTGACACCGTCGTAACTGCTGCAAAATCAGTCAAAACCACTGATCTGATTAAGGCCCTCAAAAAGAAAGGCTATACGGCTACCGAAAAAACCAAGAAGAAGAGCGTCTAGGTCGCTCCTCCAAATTTAAAATTATTAAACCCCGTAACGGCATCTCGCCGTTCGGGGTTTTTTCTATTCGGAAACCGATTTTACTAACTTTAGAGTTTAGCATTTTCGATCTTCAACCTAGACAAGCGCATGCCTCACACCATCACAGTGCTCCCCGGCGACGGAATCGGCCCCGAAGTCATGGACGTCGCCCTCGAAGTCCTCGATGCCGCCTCAGCCAAATTTAATTTTGAAATCTCCCGGTCCACTCATCTTGTAGGCGGCGCAGCCCTCGACGCTACCAACAACGAGACTCCCCTTCCAAAGCAAACTATCGAAGCCAGCGAAAAGGCCGATGCGATTCTTTTCGGTTCGGTAGGCGGGCCTAAGTGGGAGAATCTTCCACCTGATATACAGCCCGAACGTGGTGCCCTTCTTCCCTTGCGAAAACACTTTGGCCTCTTCGCCAATCTGCGGCCCGGTTCCTGCCTTCCCGCCTTGACTCACGCCTCGCCCGTAAAGAACGAACTTATCCCCAATGGCTTCGACGTCCTCTGCGTTCGCGAACTCACGGGTGGTATTTATTTTGGGGAGCCAAAAGGGAGAGAGGATCACAATGAAGATCCTGTCGCCTTTGACACCATGGTCTATAAAAAATCAGAGATCGAGAACATCCTGCACGTTGCTTTCAAGGCAGCCATGGGGCGCGACAAAAGATTGACTTCAGTCGACAAGGCCAACGTCCTGGCGACTTCCGTCCTCTGGCGAGAGACCGCAAACGAAATTGCTGCCCACTATCCTGAGGTTACCATGGATCATCTCTATGTAGATAACGCCGCAATGCAGATGGTCAAACGCCCCGATTCCTTCGACGTCCTCGTAACCGAGAATCTTTTCGGCGATATCCTCTCCGACGAAATGGCCATGATCTCTGGCTCACTCGGTATGTTACCTTCGGCATCCTTGGGAGAAGCGAAGGATAACGGCCTTTACTTCGGAATGTATGAACCCTCTGGTGGATCTGCTCCAGATATCGCGGGCCAGGGAATCGCCAATCCCATCGCACAAATTCTCTCGGTTTCGATGATGCTACGCTACTCGCTTGGCGAAACCACTGCCGCCGATGCCATTGATGCTGCTGTACAAAGTGCTATCGACTCAGGTCTTCGCACCGGCGATCTTTTCACCGGCATAAATGGCGAAAAAAAGGTAAATACGACTGAAATGGGTAATGCCGTTCTCGAAACTCTGTAATTCGAAAAAAACCTTATTCTTTTTCTACCCTTCCTTCTCTCCTAAAACGAGAAAGTGAGGTTTTTGAACTTGGAAACCCTGCACGCAATTCTTGCGTATTCCAAACCCCGCGCCATCATTTTCTG
>MDTB01083347.1_pt1 | contig 17595 bp, 18 predicted proteins | sample 811161 | NCBI WGS metagenome assembly MDTB01 (sample SAMN05326650, study PRJNA326480) | marine metagenome | isolation source: seawater | place: Mediterranean Sea | collected 2009
CCTCTTCAACCGTAATTTTATCATTACGAACAACATGAAGTTCAGCACCCAACTCCCCTAAATATTGAACGAGGTTGAACGTGAATGAATCATAATTATCGAGTACCAAAATCATAGCTAACCGCTCTTTCTTGCCGAATGAAACACCTGTGCCAATGCCAACGCTTTCATCATGCCACGCGCTTTATTCTGCGTCTCTTCATATTCACACTGCGGAACCGAATCTGCCACAATCCCCGCACCCGCCTGCACATACGCCTTTTTCTTATCTAAAATCACGGTTCGAATCGTAATGGCTGAATCAAAATTTCCATCAAAACCAAAATAACCAACTGCACCTGCATAGGGGCCGCGCTTGCATTTTTCCAACTCCGCAATAATTTCCATCGCTCGCACCTTCGGCGCACCACTCACCGTTCCCGCAGGAAAGCTGGCTCGCATCACATCATAAATATCATGTTCATCACCCAATCTTCCGGCCACATTCGAAACAATATGCATCACATGGCTATACCGCTCGATCACCATCAAATCCTCTACTTCAACCGTATGATAATCACAGACTCGACCAATATCATTACGACCCAAATCCACCAACATAATATGCTCGGCCCGCTCTTTCGGATCCGCTAGCAATTCCGCTTCAAGTGCTACATCTTCTGCCGTCGTCCCCCCCCTAGGACGTGTTCCGGCAATCGGTCGCACCTCAACACGCCGATCCTGACATCGCACATGAATCTCCGGTGATGTTCCGACAATGGCACTCTCACCCATATCCAAACAGAACATATACGGCGATGGATTCACGGCTCGAAGCGCTCGATAGACATCCAATGAGTCCGCTTCATTATCCACTTCGAAACGCTGCGATAGAACCGTTTGAATTACATCACCCGACCGAATGTACTCCTTCGCCCGATCCACCATGTCAAAAAATTCTTCCCGCGTGGTATTCGACCGCGGTTCCAAAGATTCCACCTGATCAGGCACCGAAACAGACACGCTTTGAACCGGCGTCTGTAACGCCACCTGCAATGAATCTAGCTCCGCAATGGCGCGTTCATAGGCTTTCTCTGGATCTTCCTCTACATGCGCATGCACCAACGTAATCAACCGATGCTTCACTCGATCAAAAATGATTAATCCATCTGTCACCATAAACACCATATCCGGTGCCCCTAAATCATCCTGACCAATGCGCGGCACCCGCGGCTCGAATTCCGTGATCATGTCATACCCCAAAAATCCGACCGCCCCTCCAATAAATGGAGACGCTAATCCATCATCCTTTACAGGCGTGTACTGAGCCATATGCGACTTTAAAACATCCAATGGATCCACATCTTCGAATGCTTCCACTTCACCCGCACATTCCACTTCGACATGACGTCCATACGCCCGCAAGACCGCGCGAGGCGTACCTCCAATAAATGAATACCGACCAATCTTTTCACCGCCCTCTACACTCTCGAGTAGATAGCTATGCGAAACCTGATCCCGATTTCGTAAAAAAGTACGAACCCGCTCATACGCCGAAACCGCCGTCTCATGATCCGCGATGACCTCACGCCACACCGGCACAAGATTCCCCTGGGTGGCTTTTTCTAAAAATGTCTCTTTACTGGGATAAACCGCCATTTTTCAAACTCCCCTAACATGGCGCCTAGGCTACGCCCGAACTCCCAAATGACGCAACCCCAAAGACTAGGCTTTCAAGACCAACAATCGTTCCATCGATTGCTGCTGCATTTCTCTGACCCGCTCGATTGAATCCGCCTCATTATAACACCGAAATTCAGGAGCATTTCCACTCGGACGTAAATGTAAAACCTCTCCCGCATTAAACGTAATACGTAATCCATCCGTCCGATCCAAATGATCAACCTCTCCAAACAACGAACCAAACATCTCTTCGACCGCCGCTTTATCCTGCAATAGATTCAGAATTTTCGAACTCTCATCACTCGGAAAATTCTCTATCCGATCACTTGCGGTAAACCGCTGCGGTAGCTGCTTCACAGACGCTGAGATAGATACCTGATTCGCTTTCGCATACAGCATCACCGCCAACATCGGCAGAATCGCATCTCGAGTAGGTAACGCGGAGAGCTCTCCATCAAAAACCTTACATGCACTCTGCATTAAAAATCCACCATTCGCCTCATACCCGACCACGCCAATTTCTCCGCTAGCCTCAGCCTCCTGCATCGAAGCCACCACATAAGGCGAACCAATCTTCGTCCGTTCCACTCTTTTAAACCAACCACACGCCTCCACAGCCGTATTACAACTCACCGGCGTATGGACCGATTCCGCCCCTAAAAACCGAGCAACCAAAATGCCCGCCACATCTCCTCGTAACCACGAACCCTCCTCATCACTAATCAAGGGGCGATCACTATCGCCATCGGTTGAAACAAGGCAGTCTAGATCAAACTCCTCAGACCACTCCAATGCTAACGCCACATCATCCGCCCGAATAGCCTCCGTATCCACCGGAACAAACGTATCTGAAAAACCCAACGGTATCACTTCAGCACCCAACCGTGAAAATAGTTCAATCAACACCTCACGACCCACCGCCGAATGCTGATACACTCCCACTCTCAAATTCGCCAAACAATTCGCAGGAAACACCTTCGTATACCGTTCCAAATAAAGTGAAACCGCCGTATCCTCCTCAGCCGGCAAAGATCCCACCTCCACATCCGACCGATACAGGACTTTTTGCGCCATCATACGCACCTCATCCCGCTTCAAAATTTCCCCACTGCACTTATTAAATTTGATCCCATTCCGATCGGCTGGAATATGACTGCCCGTCACCATGATCGACGGAATCCCCTGCTCAAAACCCAACAGTGCCACCGCCGGCGAAGGAATACGACCGCAGTTCACCGGCACATATCCCATATCACGTACCGCCTGCGCAACCGCCGCCATTATTCGCCCCGTACTCGGACGCAAATCTCCCGCAATCGCTACAGACTCTCCAGCCCGTTTCAATTCATTTGATTCCTCCAAGAACGATAAAAATCCGGAGGTATATGCATGGCAAACCCCATCCGTCATCGCAGATGCCAACCCCCGGGCCCCACTCGTGCCAAACTTCACCCCGCTCTGCTCCATCAAGTCGCAGATTTGAATATCTTCGCTCATATTAAACGTCCAGATTCTCTAAGGTTGTTCCATCTCTCATATTGATTCGCCGATAATAACAATTCCGCGGCACACCCCGTGCGTTCTTTGTATGACAAATCCCACCCCGCTCCGGACGCACCACAAATAAAAGTGAATTCTGTTCACAATTCACATATGCCTCCACTAACGTGAACGTCTCACCCGAAGTCGCACCTTTCACCCATAACTCCTGCCGAGATGAGCTCCAAAGCACCAGCATCTTGCGCTTCAATGATTCCTCAAACGCCAATTGATTGATATACGCCACCAAAATAACTTCACGCGAATCCGCATCTTGCACCGCGACTGGAATAATCCCCTTCGTACCCGCCACCGCCTTCTCCAGCTTCTGCCAGTCCAAGGCCAACTCCAATCCCTCTTCTAACTCCCGACTCATTTAACTCTCTCCGTTAAAGCCTAACTGCAATGCCTTTTCTCAGCATAAACTGTTTCGTCTGCTCGACCGTAAATTCACCAAAATGAAAAATAGAAGCCGCCAGCACAGCATCTGCTTTTCCAGCAGTAACCGCTTCAGCCATATGCTCTAATGTGCCCGCCCCACCCGATGCAATAACCGGCACCGCTACCGCCTCTGAAATCGTCCGCGTTAGCTCCAAATCAAAGCCCGCTTTCGTCCCATCCGCATCCATACTCGTGAGTAAAATTTCACCCGCTCCTCGACGCGTACCCTCGATTGCCCAATCCACCGCATCTAACTCAGTCGGATTACGCCCCCCATGTGTAAAAACATTCCAACGCCCCTTCGCCTGCTGACGCGCATCAATTGCCAACACCGTGCACTGCGATCCAAAACTCGCAGAACACGTATTTAAAATATCCGGATCTTTAATCGCCGCCGTGTTGAACGACACTTTGTCCGCACCCGCATTAAGCATCCGTCGCACATCCACCGCCGTACGAATACCCCCCCCCACGGTTAAAGGCATAAACACCTGCTCTGCGCACCGTTCAACAATATGCAACATCGTATCTCTTCCATCACTAGACGCGGTAATATCCAAAAAAACCAGTTCATCCGCACCCTGCTGCTCATAGACCTTGGCACACTCCACCGGATCCCCCGCATCACGCAAGTCCACAAAATTAACCCCTTTAACCACCCGGCCATCGGTCACATCTAAACACGGAATAATTCGTTTCGTTAACATATCATTCTTTTCCCTACCAATCATCGGTTCGAAATGGAGACGCAGGAAAACCCTCTTGATTAAAAAGATTACACCCTTCCGGATTATTCGCCCATGCATATCGCACCGCTTTTGGCTCCGGGATATCAACATGTCGAACTACCACGATATCATCAACAATTACCGCTTCAGCTCGCTTAAAGATTTGATCCTCTCCTGCCACCGCAAACCAATTCAACGGTTGACCGTCTTTCGAAACCAACCCTGAGCCCACATCCGAAAAATGAATAATCACTTGATCTTCTTGAACCTCCATCGATTGATAGATCGGCCCTCCTGGCACACGCTCAAAACCATAATCATGCACCAACGCTTGCTGCGCCAAACGATACCCTATAGTCTGCTTATCTTTCGGATGAATATCCCACGCATCACCCACATCAATTCCAACCACGATACCCGCCCTCTCCACCTCTTTATGATAATCGAGAAAACTCTGGCGAATATGCGCCCAAGCCGAATCCTGAACAGCGCTCTTCACAGGCGCCATAAAATTAACGAGCTGAACAGCATAAAAAGAGAACGGATCATTCCAATCAGCCCGCCAACTCATCGTCATATTTTCCAATAAGTCACGGTAAAGCTTCGCTTCTTCATGCGAGCCAGCATTTGCCTCTCCCTGATACCAAATGACACCTTGTAAAGCATAGGGCTGCAACGGATGAATCATCCCATTGAACAGATTAGCATGATAATCTTGCGACTCAATTGGATGCCGTTTTAGCTTGGGCCACTGCCGTACCTTTTCACCCGTTGTTTTTGACCGCTCCTTAGCAGCCTTCCATTCGGCATGAATCACCTGATTCTCGCGTGCAAGCTCTTCCATCGTGATTTGAGTCGCTTCCTTCAATTTCTGATCTCGACCTGCCATAATCTTCGGATACTTTTCGAGGGATTGCATCGAACTCCATGCATGAATGGCCGTACCTCCCCAAGCCGAACTAATCAACCCAACCGGCACATTCAATTCTTCATATAACTCTCTTCCAAAATAATATCCCACTGCAGAAAAAGAACCTACACTATCCGGATGGGTCATTTTCCACCGACCTTCAAATGTAAATTCAGGTTCCGTACTAAACGTCTTTTTCACCGTGATCATTCGGATATGCGGATAGTGTGCCCGTTTTTGTTCCTCCTCATAATTCGCAGATTGTTGCACAGTCCACTCCATATTAGACTGACCCGAACAAAGCCAAACCTCTCCCACCAAAACATTCTTAATTTCGACATGATCTGAACCAGACTCAATAAACAATGTACGGGGCTTTGAGGAAGCTGACATTGATTTTAATTGTATCTGAAAATCCCCATTCTCATCCGCATACGTTTTACGAACCATACCACCAAAGCGCACCGTAACTTGTGCATTTGGATCTACTTGCCCCCAAAGAATCACTGGTTTATTTCGCTGAAGCACCATGCCATCCGAAAAGAGAGCCGATAATTTTATATCCGCTCCCGCACTCATCACAAAGAAAATCACAAGAATCCAACTCGTTACCCATTTCATTTTACCCCTCCTCGCTCCCAAGATACCAAAGCCGAACGATACACCTTTTCAACACTCACACCGCTTTGATCCGCCAACGCTATGCAATCCTCCATCTCCGGAGTCGCACTCATACATATTTGATTACGATAACCCACCTTCATCTGAACCACACCAAACTTCGTATCGACCGACTCGAACGAGCGCGATAAAACCGCACGCTCAACCGCATAAAACCGGACTCCAAATGTGGAAGATTCCTTGAATATCACATCCAGCAGAGATTCACGATCAACAGAAGCACAAACGACCTGCAATAGCACCCCAGGCCGTTGTTTTTTCATCATAATCGCCTGAGTCGTTACATCTAGTGCACCCACAGTAAATAAACGTTGAGTGAGAACACCAATCAACTCCGGTGTCATGTCATCCAAATTACATTCCAAAACCTCACACGCAGTTGTCGGGGCATCCTCCGGCACCTCAAACAGCGTCGCACGCAATAGATTAGGTCGTTGAGAAAGAGAACGATGTCCAAAACTATACGCCGACTTCATCGCCCTCGCTCCCACAGGAGGAAAAGATCCCGACCGCCATTCACTCACCAAAGCCGCACCCGTGGGCGTCACTAATTCAAAAGGTTCATCCACCGCGTCGACCGGAAACCCTTCCAAAATCCGGAGCGTTGCCGGAGCGGGATTCGGATAAACCCCATGGGCACATTCGATGATTCCATGGCCGGCAGGTAATGAGCGAATAACCACTTCATCTAGATTTAATTCATGTTTCGCAAGACAGCATCCCACAATATCGATAATCGAATCCATCGCGCCCACTTCATGAAAATGAATCTGCTCAATATCAATTCCATGGATCGCAGCCTCCGCCTCGCCAATCCGTTGAAAAACTGCCGACGCCTCGTGCTTGACTGAATCCGGCAACGTGCTTACCTCGATCAACTTCAAAATCGTGCTTAAATGGCGTCCATGATCGTGATCATGAGGATGACTATGCTCATGATCATGCTCATGCTTGTGATCATCATCTTGATGACCAGAGTGTATCTCTTCTAGCACAACACGCGCCTGCACCCCTCTCATCCCCTGAATCACCACATCATTCACAACAATTTCAAAAGGATCTACCTGCAATCCTTTCAGCGTCTCATTCAGCCCCTCCAGCGAAACACCCAAACCCACCAAGGCACCCAAGAGCATATCACCACTTGCACCGCCCACACTCTCCAACTGCAATACTCGACTCATCTCAACAAAACTCCACTAACCCCGCTTCACGCAAACTAACAAAATCAGACGCCTGCCCTTCGCGCCGCCGTCCCAATACCACATGGTCTAAAAGACGAATATCCATAATTCGACCCGCATCAATCAACTGTTTCGTGATATTAATATCTTGTTCCGAAGGCGTCGGATCTCCCGATGGATGATTATGCAGAAGAATCACTGCATGAGCTGCCCGCTCTAACGCCTCCTTAAAAATAACCCTCGGATCGACTAAACTGCTGCTGAACGTACCCTCACTCAATTGCTGCGGCTCACAAATTAACTCACTTTTCCGATTAAGAAACAACGCCCAGAGGACTTCACGGTCTAACACCCGAGCTCGCTCACGCAAAACCGCCGCCGCTTGTTCAGGACCTCTCACTAATGGATTACGTCCAACACTCTCCCGACTCAACCGCTGAGCCAATTCAAGTGCCGCCTGAATCATCTGCGCCTTCACCGGACCCACACCCTCTATCTTTTGAATCGCCTTTATGGGTGCTTTCGCCAAAGCCGTTAACGAACCGAAGTGAGCTAACATCGTTTGTGCCACCTCCACAACATTTCGCTCGACTGTTCCCGTTCTTAACAAGAGTGCTAGTAAAACCGTATCCGACACCCCTTGAGCAACCAATCGCTCAAACTCTTCCCGAGGTCGTAATGCTCTCGGCAACTCCCGAATCCGCAATCGATGCGGCTGTACTTCATATATTTTCTCCGATTCGTCGTCCAATCTGCCTCACTTCCCAGTACTCCCAAATCCACCACTACCCCGCGTTGTATCCGATAGCTCCTGCGCCAACTCATACGTAATCGGCGAACAATCACACGCCACAATCTGGAACAATCGTTGCCCCTTCTCGACTGTATATGGCTCCGCCTTAATATTATCGCACATCGCCATCAGCTCGCCCCGATAACCCCCATCAATCAACCCGATCGAATTCGCTAATCGCAAAGGCGTCTTCGAAATGCTCGATCGCGGCATCAAAAAATAAGCACGCCCATCCGTCGGTTCACACGCCACACCCAACTTAATCGCTACCGTCTCTCCCGGTGCGATCGTGATCTCCTCTAACACATATAAATCCAACCCCGCATCACCTGCATGAAAGTGTCCGTGCTCCTCATACATAGCGCTAGCCGTCTCATTGAGTGGCTTCATCTTCAAATGCATCTTATATTCTCCATTGTCTAAAGTTGTTCTACACACTACATTAACGACCTCTCAATAACAAGGAGTTGAAATGCCATCGATTGCCATACTGGGATCAGGAAATGGATCAAACGCGCAAGCACTGATCGATGCCGTTGAAGCTGGCACATTGGAGGCAACCATTGCCTGCATTATCTCAGATGTGCAAAACGCTCGCATTCTCGAACGCGCAAAAAAACACCATATTCCTGCTCATTATATCGATTGCGCGCCCTCCCCACACGCCCTCCGCGATCAAGCGGAAGCCGCTGTCCTCCAACTCATGGAACACTACCACATCGACTATATTATTTTAGCCGGCTTCATGCGGATTGTAAAAACAGATCTGCTCAACCGATTTCCCAAAAAAATAATCAACATTCATCCCTCCCTACTTCCCGCTTTCCCCGGACTGGATGCCGGACGGCAAGCTTTTGAATCAAATGCCAGCGAGACCGGATGCACCGTTCATTATGTGGATGCTGGAATGGATACCGGTGATATTATTCTTCAAAAAAAGATTTCTATCGATGCAACAGATACGCTCGAAAGCCTCATGCAAAAAATGCATATAGCCGAACACATCGCCTATCCAGAAGCCCTCAATCTTCTCTTCAACCTCGAGATAAATCGATAAAGAACATCACCCATACAACAGCGGCAACTGATCTTCTGCTTGGCAAAACCAATTCTTTGCCTACTATGTTCAGGTAACGAATCAGCGGGGATCAAAACGATGGCATCAGAGAAGTGGGGCTCTAAACTAGGTGTAATTTTAGCGGTAACAGGCAGTGCCGTTGGACTCGGAAACTTTCTTCGCTTTCCCGGCGTAGCCTGCGCCAATGGTGGCGGTGCCTTTATGATTCCCTATATCATCGCCTTCCTTATCGTCGGTCTACCGATTGCATGGGTCGAATGGGCGATGGGTCGATATGGAGGAAAAAAAGGATTCTCATCAGCTCCCGGTATTTTCCGAGCCATCACGGGTAAAGATCGCTCCGCGCAAATCGGCACACTCGCTCTAATCATTCCCGTTATCATATATATGTGGTATGTCTCCATTGAAGCATGGTGCCTCGGATATGCGTGGAAATATTGGTCCGGTGGCATGCAAACCATTGTGACCGCCGCACAACAAGCCGCCCCCTCAGATGGAAAAATCGATGCAGGCATTCAAGCCGTTCAAAACTATCTCCTCCATTTTGCAGGCATTGTTCCCGAAAACGAGAACACCGCAAGTGGCAACTTTCGTATTCTTCGCCAATTCACACAAGGCAGCCTTCCCTTTCTGCTCTTCTGCTTCACCATAAACTTTATTCTTATCTATCGTGGAATTAACAAAGGCATTGAATGGTTCTGCCGATGGGCTATGCCAGCACTCCTCTTCTGCGCACTCCTCATCCTTGTCCGAGTACTGACCCTTGGCACCCCGAACCCTGCCAATCCCGATGCCTCCATCCTTAATGGACTCGGTTTTATGTGGAACCCCGTTGGTCACAACCTGATCGACGGAGGCTTAGTCCAAGTGAGCTTCTGGGAAGCGCTTTCTCGACCGCAAACGTGGCTCGCTGCTGCTGGACAGATTTTCTTCTCACTCTCCGTCGGCTTCGGGATCATTATGACCTACGCCTCGTACACGAAAAAAGAGGACGACATTGCACTAAGCTCCGTCTCTGCTGCATCGGGTAATGGTTTCTTCGAGGTAGCTCTAGGAGGTATGATTGTGATTCCCGCAGCATTTATCTTTCTAGGACCTGAATCGATTATCTCAGCTGGAGAAAAAGCGAGTTCCCTCTCCCTCGGCTTTTTAGCTCTTCCAGGCGTCTTTGAATATATGCCAGCCGGGCATTTCTTTGGTGGACTCTTCTTTTTTCTCCTATTTATTGCGGCTATTACCTCTTCACTCTCCATGCTTCAACCCGCCATCGCCTTTCTCGAAGAAGGTCTTGATTTAAGTCGGCAGGCTGCCGTCACTCTTCTCGGCTTTATTACGGCGATTGGCGCTCTATTTGTTTCACTCATGAGCCACGGACTTACCGTCTTAGATCATATGGATTTTTGGACCGGCAACTTCTGCATCTACCTACTCGCTACCATCGAAGTGATCTTCTTTTCCTATGTAATGGGTCTGGACCGAGGTCTTAAAGAACTCGCATCAGGTGCAGAAATGAAGTTACCCAAGATACTCCCCTTCGTACTTAAATATATCACTCCACTCTTCTTACTTATTATTTTTGGGTGGTGGCTCAAAGATCAAGTCTTCTCCAATGGACCCTATATTCAAGCTCTACAATCCGATCCAACCGTAAAATTAACCGTTGGATTTATTATCATCACAACGCTCTTCTTCTCACTACTTGTTCACATAGCCGTGAAACGATGGAATAAAATAGAAGCAACCCCACAGGAGGAATCACCATGAGCCCAACCGGATGGATCATTATGCTGACGAGTGTTTTCGGGATGACCGCACTTTTTTCATGGTGTATCTTTAAAGTACTCACCCATAAAGATGCTTCCGATCAGATTCACTCCCCTGCGGATATTGATCCGCACGATCAAGATGACTGATCTAATTACGGTGACGAAAAGTAATGCGACCTTTTTCTAAATCATACGGCGAAATTTCTACTGTTACTTTATCACCGACAGCAATTCGGATGAAATGCTTCCGCATTTTTCCAGAGATATGACACAGAATCTCGTGACCGTTTTCCAGTTCTACCCGATACATCGTAGCCGGTAATACTTTTTTCACGACTCCATCTGTTTCAATTACATCTTCTTTTGCCATCATTTCCCTTTCGGTATAAGCGGACAATCTACACGCTGAACATTTCTTTACAAGCCCGAACTATCAAAGCGCTCGGCGACCCGCGATTAACTGTTCCACGACCGACGGATCCGCTAACGTCGAAACATCCCCTAGCTCATCCACTTCTAAACTCGCAATCTTTCGTAAAATACGGCGCATGATTTTTCCAGAGCGTGTCTTCGGTAGCCCAGGTGCGATTAAAATGTGGTCGGGCGTTGCGATCGGACCAATCTGATCACGAACCGTTTGGCGCAACTGCATCACTAAATCATCCGATTCCTCGATATCGCTTTTAATAATCACATAAGCAAAAATACCCTGTCCTTTAATCTCATGCGGAAATCCTACAACGGCGGCTTCAGCACAAGCTGGGTGTTGAACTAAGGCACTCTCTACCTCAGCAGTACCCATACGATGACCCGATACATTAATCACATCATCCACCCGACCCGTAATCCAATAGTACCCATCCTCATCACGCCGGCATCCATCTCCCGTAAAATAGCACCCCTTGAAAGGACTTAAATACGTCTGCATGTATCTCTCATGATCCCCATAAATCGTGCGCGCAATAGAAGGCCATGGTTTTTTTATAGCCAAGAGTCCAGAAATACCATTTCCCTCTAATTCATTACCCTTCTCATCTAATATAACAGGTTCGATTCCAAAAAATGGAAATGTAGCAGATCCAGGTTTTGTGGGCGTTGCACCGGGTAACGGTGTGATCATGATTCCACCTGTTTCAGTCTGCCACCACGTATCGACGATATTACACTGCTGCTGACCCACCATATTATAATACCAATTCCAACTCTCCGGATTAATCGGCTCACCCACACTACCGAGTACCCGCAAAGACGAGCGATCATATTTCTCAACAAAACCATCCCCCATCCGCGCAATCGCACGAATAGCCGTTGGTGCTGTGTAAAATTGTGTAATTTTAAGCCGCTCGACCATATCCCAGTAACGGCCTGCATCCGGATAGGTTGGAATCGACTCAAACAGCACCGTTGTCGCCCCGTTGGCTAGTGGACCATACACCACATAACTATGACCCGTGATCCAGCCAATATCAGCAACACAGGCATAGACGTCGTCTTCCCTGTAATCAAAGACATATTTATGCGTAAGCATCGTATACAACAAATATCCTGCCGAACTATGCTGCAATCCCTTTGGCTTCCCTGTAGAGCCTGATGTGTAGAGAATAAAAAGCGGATCCTCACTCTCCATCACTTCCACCTCACATTCAGAATCAGCAGCTTGCATCGCTTTGCCTAAATCGACATCACGAGGCACATTGAAATCTACATCTGCATTCGTATGCCGATACATAAATACATGCTCTACGCAATCACAGGCTCTTATCGCCTCATCAACCAATGACTTTAATGCAACTTTCTTCTGACCCCGACGTCCTTCATCAGCGGTAATAACCGCCTTACACGAAGAGTCCATCACCCGCTCCCGCAATGCCTCCGCACTAAATCCAGCAAACACCACGCTATGAATAGCCCCAATTCGTGCACAAGCTAACATCGCATAAGCCGCCGCAGGAATCATCGGCATATAAAGTGCAACCCGATCACCTTTTCTAATCCCATAACTGCGCAATACGTTTGCCATTCGACAAACCTCATCATGTAATTCTTGATACGATATCTCGCGAACATCGCCCGGTTCATCACCCTCCCATAAAAGAGCAGTCTTTGCCCCCCGCTCCTTGAGATGACGATCTATGCACTGAGCAGAAATATTTAACAATCCGCCTTGAAACCACTCCATCTTTCCCGACTCTAAATCAGCTGAACAAACCGTATCAAAAGAACGAATCCAATCGATGTTTTCGACAGCTTGCTCATTCCAAAACACGTCCGGATCTTCAATACTTTGCCGATAAAGAGTTTCGTACACCTCCATCGAAGGCACATATGATTTCTCTCGCACAGCCGCGGGGGGTGCATACACTTCAGGCTTAGACGCATTCAACATATTGGACTCCTTCTTAAACGTATCCACATTACCGAATGAAGAAAACCAGACAACCGGTTTATTCAAAAACCATTAAACTTTAGCAGGGAAAGAAATGGTAAAACACGTGCCTACGCCTTCTTCACTCTCTACATCAATGGTTCCCTGATGATGATCAATAATCGTTTTAATAATCGAAAGCCCAAGTCCACTTCCATCTTCTTCATGAGTCGTATAATGCAAATCAAATATTTTTTCTTTAACCTCATCTAATATGCCAACTCCATTATCTTTCATACGAAAAATAACAAAAAGCTGTTCCTCAGATGGATCTAATTCATTCGTTACTTCAATTTGCAAACACGGATCTAAACAAGAACCCATTGCATAGAAAGCATTAATCGCTAAGTTCACGATCATTTGTTGCAACTGAACTTTTTCGCCATACATTTGAGCCACATCGAGATCCGTCTTCACCTCGAATTGAACAGATTCGGTCGCCAACATTCGAAGCAATTCCAACGAAGATTCAACTATATTTCCCAATGAAACCAACTCCATTTCATGCGATTCTTGATGAGAAAATTGTAAAAGCTGATCTAATAATTTCTTACCACTCTCCCCGCCATTATAAATATCCTGCAAATATTCGCTGGCCTCATTGGTGGGTCCGAGCTCCTCTAAGCCTAATGAAGAAAAACCCATCATAGCTCCAAGGATATTTTTCATTTTATGCGAGACACGACATAACATACCACCCAAAACCGCCATCTTGTGCTCATAACGCAATAGCTTCTCGCTCATGCTTTCTTGGCTCAAGTTGCGTTGCAAAACCAACAATCCACGCAAGCCGGATGATGATTCAATGAGAGGAATCCGCACGCTGTAATGGTAGGAATTCCGTCCGTTAGCATCAACGCTCCATTCCTCTATCTCCATCGGTTCATCGGCTGCCAAGGCTCGTAGATCATCCATATGGCTTTTCTGTGCCGCTCCATTGGGCAAGACATCGGTAGCCTGTTTTTGACCAATATGATCTTTTTCAACTCCAGCAAATTCCGCATATGCATCATTGCAACCCAAATAAAGGCCTCGACTATCTTTCACATAAATAGGATCAGGCAATGCATCAATCAGTGTATGCATTAATGACTGCTGATAGACCAATCGCTTTCCTACATTCAATCGAGCTATCAATTCTGCGCTATCAAATGGTTTTTTAATATAGTCATCAGATCCCATTCTGAAGCCCTGCGCCACATCATCTCGATCAGCCTTTGCCGTTAACATAATAATGTATGGAGGAACCGGTTTATCCAATTTGCGAATCTGTTCGCAAACTTCGATGCCGCTTAATCCCGGCATCATCCAATTCAATAAGACCATCGAAGGCGCATCCGATAACTGCATAACAACCATCGCCTGTGCACCATCTTCTGCAACCACAGGTTGGTATCCTGCTTTTTCTAATGTTTTAACCAATAATTTGCGTGAAAACGCATTATCTTCTACTATCAATACCCTCATATAATCCCGTCGAAAACCTAAAAATGATCGGTATCGTCAACAACTTCTTTCACCGCAGGAACACGCTCTTTAAACAGTGATTCAATTCCATTTTTCATGGTCATACGAGCGCCTGGACATCCTTTACATCCACCTTCTAACTCAATATATACAACCCCTGCCTCCACTTTCGTAATCACGCCGCCACCCCCGTGGGATGCTAATGCAGGCGAAACTTCATCATCCATAATTACTTCTAATGCATCTAGAATTTCTTGATCTGTCATTTAGGCACTCCTTCAATCATTGACATACTCTTTCAATATCACTACACCTTTGCCTGCTTTGCAACCTCATAGTAAACCACAGTTATGCAACAGATATTGATCCAACTCATAAAAGGCATCCTCATCGGAGCGGCCAATGTTGTACCCGGCGTATCCGGTGGAACCATGGCCCTACTCACCGGCATATTCGAACGATTGATTAACGCAATTAGCGCATGCAACAAAGACGCTCTATTCCTACTTCGTAACCGGAAATTTATTTCATGCTGGAACCAAATTGATGGCCTCTTCTTATTCACCATTGGAACCGGGGTTTTAATCAGTCTCTTCTCATTTTCCAAACTGCTTGATTGGCTCTTTATTCAGCATAAGCTTTATGTTTGGTCCTTCTTTTTTGGTCTTATTCTCGCTTCGGTTTATGCCGTCGGAAAAACCATTCGAAAATGGAATCCCTCCGTAGCGATTTTTTTTATAGCCGGAACGATAACAGCAAGTAGCATGGCACTCCTAACCCCCGCTACAAGCAATGATTCAACCCTCTATCTCATGCTGTGCGGGGCCATTGCTATGTGTAGCATGATTCTCCCTGGATTATCGGGTTCCTTCGTCCTCCTTCTTATGGGTAATTACGAGCTGGTAATCAATGCGATCAGTCAACTACACCTAGAAACACTCATCCCATTTGGATTAGGAGCGCTACTTGGCATCGTTGTTTTTGCCCGACTGCTTAGTTGGATCTTTCGAAACTATCACGACCAAACGGTTTCTCTTCTTACGGGTTTTATTTTTGGTTCATTAGCCGTTTTGTGGCCATGGAAAAGTGAAATTATCCAGACCGTCATAACCGGAAATGAATGGAAAGAGAAAGTAATTGGATATACGTATGCACTTCCCAAAAACGAACTGGAAACCTACATCTCAATAGGTCTTATCATAACTGGAATCCTCATTCTATTTTGGACCGAAAACGCCTCTAGATCAACCACACCCAAAACGCATTTACATTAATCGAGTTCGATTAAGATGATTCCTAATAACACCGCCTAATAACCAAGCATCCCGAAAAGGTTCCACATGGCTCTGCTGATGATCCCCATAAATTGTTGATATTTGCACCGAATCAATCCGGATCTTACGACTAGCGGCACGTAAGAGAACATCAAACTCAAATGCAAAACGCTGCTCTGAACTCATAATAAACGGCAAAATATCGGATCGATAAAAACGGAATCCGCACGGCGGATCAGCAACATAAATTTTCATTAATCGATTCAACGTATAAGCAAAAAAACGATTTGTCCATCTCCTCAAAATGGGCATGCCACGTGTATTAGCCATCCGATTTCCAATCAAAATTGGTATCCCAGTCCGCTCATAAGTATCTAAAAAAAGCGGAATCTCTTGTGGATCATGCTGCCCATCTCCATCAACAACTACAACCGCATCCATCTTTCGCTCAAGCATCGCCTTGAAGCCCCGTTTCAGTGAACTCCCTTTTCCCAAGTTTCTACGATTACGTAATACCGTCGCCCCGGATTGCTGGGCTAATGCAGCCGTATGATCACTCGATCCATCATCAACGACAATCAACTCAGAAGCACCCAGCTCCATAACGCTTCTAACCAATGAACCAATCGTGCCTGCTTCATTGTGTGCACAGATTAAAACACCATATTGTTTAATCTTCATGCCTCAACCCATTTAACGTTAGGTACGGACCATCAGATCCGCTCGATAAGAAGAACGAACTAAAGGTCCTGATGCAACAGCATCAAAACCAAGTTTATATGCATAGTCTTCAAGTTCTACAAATTCTCTTGGCTCCGCATATCTATGAGTTCGAGCGTGATCTCTTGTAGGTGACATATATTGACCAATTGTGAGCAACCGTACTCCATTTGTATAAAGGTCCTGTATCGTTTCGCGGACCTCCTCTTCAGTTTCACCCAAGCCTAACATAATACCCGATTTCACCTTTATATCGCTGTGTTCAGAAGCCCACCGAAGAACACTCATTGATCGATCATACGTAGCACCAGAACGGATGGCACGTTGAAGCCGCTTAACCGTTTCAATGTTATGATTAAACACGATAGGTTTTGCATCGAGCACTTTCACGAGATTTTGCTTTCTCCCCCAAAAATCTGGTGTAAGCACCTCTACGGTTACCCCAGACACACGCTCTTTTACTGCTACTATGGTCTCAGCCCAAATCTGAGCACCTCCATCAGCAAGATCATCACGAGTTACACTCGTTATCACCACATGCTTTAATTTCATTCTTTTCACGGCTTCTGCCACCCGCTGCGGTTCCTCCAGATCTAACCCGTTAGGCTTTCCAGTAGCAATCGAACAAAACCGACAATCACGAGTACAGATATTCCCTAATATCATTACCGTAGCAGTGCCATGGTTCCAACACTCATGTCTGTTTGGACACTTTGCATCCTCACAAACTGTATGTAATCCATTTTTCTTTAAAGCATTATGGGTTTCGCTGTATGACTTATCAGTTTGAATAGGTCTGCGTAACCAATCCGGCAATCGCAGAGGACGTACCGGTACAACTTCTTCAATTTGCTCCATTTTTAGCTCCGAATTTTGTACATAAAGACGACTGCAAACTTAACACAACCCATTTCTCGTGGAAGCTCA
>MDTB01236869.1_pt1 | contig 17594 bp, 21 predicted proteins | sample 811161 | NCBI WGS metagenome assembly MDTB01 (sample SAMN05326650, study PRJNA326480) | marine metagenome | isolation source: seawater | place: Mediterranean Sea | collected 2009
ACCAATAAAAACTTAATTATTGGTGAGCCCTGATGGACTCGAACCATCGACACCCTCCTTAAAAGGGAGGTGCTCTACCAACTGAGCTAAGGGCCCTAATGAAAATTCTTTTTATATATAATTATAACAAATTTCAAACAATTTTTTTAAAACATTTTAATATACTTATTGTAGAATCTCTTAAAGTTTCCATTTTTTATCTCTTTTCTCATTTTATGCATAAATTGTTGATAAAAATTAATATTATGAAGTGATATTATCATTGAGGCTAATATTTCATTAGTTTTAATTAGGTGATTTAAATAACTTTTAGAATAACTTTTTAAGTTTCTTAAATCACAGGTTTTATCAATTGGTGTCTTATCAAATTGAAATTTTGAATTTTTTAGATTTATTTTACCTTCCCAAGTAAATGCTAAACCTGTTCTTCCTGAACGAGTTGGCATAACACAGTCAAACATATCAATACCTTGTTTTACTGCACCTAAGATATCAGATGGAGTACCTACTCCCATTAAGTATCTAGGTTTTTTTTTAGGAAGAAATTTCACAGTTTTACTCAAAATTTCAAACATTTCATTTTGTTTTTCACCTACAGCTAAACCTCCCATAGCATATCCATCGAAATTAATTTTAAGAAGTTTTTCTATGCTTTCTTTTCTTAAATCTTCAAATAAACCTCCTTGAACTATTCCAAATAAAGCTTTTTTTTTATTTCTTCCAAATTCAATTTTGCACCTTTTAGCCCAAGACGTAGAGACATCAATAGCATTAGATATAATTTTTTTATCTTTAGTAAGTTTTGGACATTCATCAAGAACCATTAGAATATCAGAATTTATACTCTTCTGAATTTGTATACTTTTTTCAGGACTTAAAATAAATTTTTTACCATCTATGTGAGATTTAAAAACAGCTCCAATATTAATATCAATTTTATTAAACTTTGCTAGAGACATTATTTGAAACCCGCCTGAGTCCGTTAATATAGGCTTGTTCCAATTCATGTAGTTGTGGATACCACCAAATTTTTCTAAAACTTTAACACCAGGTCGTAACATTAGATGATATGTGTTTCCTAAAATGATTTGAGTTCCTGTAGAAATTAGATCTTCAGTATAAATTGCTTTGACGGTACCTAAAGTGCCCACCGGCATAAATGCTGGGGTATCAATATCTCCACGATGAGTTTTAATCTTACCTAATCTAGCTTCTCCATCTTGAGTTATTAACTCAAATGAATAGTCTTTGTTTGCCATGCATTATTTTGAACGAATAGAAATAATTTTATCTGGATTATCAACTGAACCGCTTTGACCATCACCTTTTTTTATTTTATCTACAAATTCCATTCCCTTAACAACTTTTCCAAAAGCTGAATATTGTCTGTCAAGATGAGGTGACAATTCAAAACAAATAAAGAATTGGCTATTTGCACTGTTAGGATCGCTTGATCTAGCCATAGAAAGAGTCCCTCTTTCATGAGCAACATTTGAGAATTCTGCTTTTAAATTTGGTAAATTTGAACCTCCAGTACCAGCTAATCCTTGATTATAATCTGGGCTATTTGTGTTACCATACTTAACATCTCCTGTCTGAGCCATAAAACCATCAATTACTCTATGAAATATAACGCCGTCATACTTACCTCCGTTAGATAATTCCTTAAATCTTTTAACATGTGCAGGTGCAATATCACTAAAAAGTTCTATATGAACATCACCATCTTTTAATTTTAAAATCATTTTTTCCTCCGCTTTTATGTTATTACTAAAAAATATTAATATAATAATACTTAAATAAATTATTTTCTTCATTTAAGTTTTTCTTTTAACACTTTAACAGCTGATTTTGTTAAAAATTTATTAATTTGCCCGTCTAATTTTGCAATTTCTTTTACAAATTTAGAGGAAATAATCTGATTTTCAACGTCAGACATTAAAAAAATGGTTTCAATATCATTTTTTAATTTTTTATTCATTCCAGCTAATTGATACTCATACTCAAAATCTGATACGGCTCGTAATCCTCTAATTATAATTGATGCTTTAAATTTTTTACATAGATCTATTGTTAAAGTTTCAAACGGTACAACAACTATTTTTTTTTTATTAAGTTTCAAATCTTTGAATAATGAATTCTTAATAATTGATATTCTTTCATTTATTGAAAAAAAATAATTTTTATTAACATTATCAGTAGTTGCAACAATTACTCGGTCAACTATTTTTAGTGATTTTTTTATTACATCAATGTGACCAAGCGTAATTGGGTCAAAAGTGCCAGGATAAATTGCTGTTCTCATATTTTATTCAATATTATTGTCTATTTTGATGACAGAAACAACTTTTTCTTGTCCAGAAAGTTTTTTAATTCTAACTCCTTGTGTATTTCTACCTGCAACACGTATTTCTTTCACAGCACATCTCATAATACTTCCTTTATCAGTTGATAGTATTATTTCATCACTTTCATCAACTACTAAAGTTGATGAAACATTTCCGTTTCTAGGAGAGTTAATTATTCCAATAATTCCTTTGCCGCCTCTATTTGTAACTCTAAAATCCATGTAAGATGTTCTTTTTCCATATCCGTTTTCTGTTACAGATAGTATATATTTATCTACAGCATTTTTAATTTTTTCATTCTTTTTCAGTAATTTAGTATCAATCTCAGTTTTTCCAAGAATTGATAGAGAAATTACTTTATCATTATCATTTAATTGAATTCCTCTTATTCCTTTAGATGATCTACCTTTAAAAAGTCTCAATTTTTTTGACATAAACCTAATGCATTTTCCTAGTTTAGTGCTTAACAAAATATCTTGATCATCGCTGCAAATTTTAACACCAACAATTTTATCGTTTTCATCAAGTTTCATTGCGATTTTTTCCATTTGCATTAACATTCATAAAATCTTCAAGTGAATTTTTTCTCACATTTCCATTTGCGGTAACGAATACAACCATTAATTTTTTCCATTCATTTTCGTCCTCCGGTAAAGGCATAATTGAACTTATCGAGTGATGACTTTTTAAAGGTAATAGGTTAAAGATTGATTTCCCTTTTGAGCTGGTAGTCCCCTCTGGAATTTTATATGCTTTTATTTTGTAAGCAAGACCTTGAGTAGAAAAAAATAAAACTGGTGTGTGAGTATTAGCGGTAAATATTTGTACCACGAAATCCTCATCTCTTGTAACTATGCCTGTTTTACCCTTTCCGCCTCTTTTTTGAGATTTTAGTGAATTTAATGGACTTCTTTTAATGTAGCCTTGATTTGTTATATTAATTACAACAGATTCTTTTTGGATTGTTTCTTCTATATTGTAATTTAAAACAGCATCAATAATTTTAGTTCTTCTTGGAATTGAGTATTTAGATTTGATCGTATCAAGCTCAGAAACTATTAATTTATATAATTCTTTTTTGGAGTTTAAAAGTTTATTAAAATTTAATATCAATGTTGCTAATTTATTTATTTCTGTTTCTATTTCGTTGATGCCAAAAGCTGTCAATTTTTGTAATCTTAATTCCAAGATTGAGTTAACCTGGGTTTCAGATAATTGATACGTTGAAATACTTTTCTTTTTTTCTATTAATGATATTAATTTTAAGCTTTTTTTAATCTTCCATTTTTCAGCTAATAAGTTTTTTTTTTGCTAAATCCGTATCTTTAGAGCTTTTTATTATTTTTATTACTTTATCAATATTTTCTACTGCCGCAGCGATACCTATTAGTATATGAGCTCTCTCTTCGGCTTTTGTCAGGTCATATTTAATTCTTTTTATTAATGTCTCTTCTCTAAATTTTACAAATTCGGATAAAAATTCTTTTAAATTTAAAATCTTTGGTTTGTTATTAACTATAGCAAGTGTATTAAAACCAAATGAACTTTCTATATTAGTTAATTTATATAATTGTCTTCTTATTGTTTCTGGTTCAACACCCTTTCGTAGCTCGATAACAACTCTAATGCCATCTCTATTTGACTCGTCTCTTATATCTCTTATTCCTTCAATTTTTTTATCTCTTACTAATTGAGCTATTCTCTCATTTAAAACTGATTTATTTACTTGATAAGGTATTGATTTTATAACTAATATATCTCTTCCATTTTTTTTTCTTCAAACTCAACTTCTCCTCTGATCTTAAAAGAACCTCTTCCTTTATTATAACCTTGTTTAATTATATCTTTTCCAATTATGATGCCGCCTGTCGGAAAATCTGGACCAGGTACATGTTTCATAAGTTGAGTTATAGTTATGTCTTTATTCTCTATGTAGGCAATAGTACCATTTATTATTTCTCCTAAGTTATGAGGAGGAATACTAGTCGCCATACCAACTGCTATACCTCCTGCTCCATTAACTAATAAATGTGGAAATTGAGAAGGAAGAACGGTTGGTTCTCTCTCTGTTTCGTCGTAATTATTTCTATATTCAACTGTATTTTTTTCCAAATCTTCAGTCAGATGCTGTGCGATTTTTCCTAATTTTGTTTCAGTATATCTCATTGCAGCAGGAGGATCTCCATCAATAGATCCAAAATTACCTTGCCCATTGATTAAAGGTAAGCTCATAGAAAAATCTTGAACAAGTCTTACTAAAGCGTCGTAGACGGATTGATCTCCATGAGGATGGTATTTACCAATTACATCTCCTACTATTCTAGCAGATTTTCTAAAAGGTTTTGACCAATCGTACCCACCTTTGTACATTGCATAAATAATTCTTCTATGAACGGGTTTTAAGCCATCTCTTACATCAGGAAGTGCTCTACTTACAATTACACTCATTGCATAAGATAAATATGATGAGCTCATTTCATCTTGAACAAATATAGGTTTAAAGTTATTATTTTTTTGTATCAAAGATTTTTCCATATAATTTAAAATGGAATTTCGTCGTCTAAATCGCTTAATTCTTGGCTTGTATTTTCATTGGGTAATGAACTTTTATTTTCGGAAACAAGTTTGTTATCATTTTCATTTTTAGATCTTCCATCAAGCATTGTTAAACTTGAGTTATAACCCTGTAGTACTATTTCAGTAGAATATTTATCTTGACCTGAAGCTTCGTCTTTCCATTTTCTTGTAGTCAATTGTCCTTCGATATAAACATTTGCACCTTTTTTTAAGTATTGTTGCACAACATTTACTAAACCCTCATTAAATATTACAACACGGTGCCACTCTGTTTTTTCTTTTCGTTCACCACTAGATTTATCTTTCCAAGACTGGCTAGTAGCTATACTTAGCCTTGCGACGTTTTTACCGTTAACCATTTGTTTGATTTCTGGATCTGCCCCCAATCTTCCTATTAATAATACTTTATTTAAACTTCCAGCCATAATATCAAAGAGTTATTTTGTGATTTTTAGTTTTATTGTTGTTAAAATTATATCATAATTAGATAATAAATATAAGCTCATTATGCTTTTAAGTAAAAAAATATGTTGAAAAAAATCGTTATAAAAGGCGCTAAAGAACACAATTTAAAAAATGTTTCTCTAGAAATTCCTAAAGAGAAGTTAGTGGTCATCACAGGCTTATCCGGGTCTGGTAAATCATCTTTAGCTTTTGATACTATTTATGCCGAGGGACAAAGAAGATATGTTGAAAGCTTATCTGCCTATGCAAGACAATTTTTAGATAAAATGAAAAAACCAAAAGTTGACTTTATTGAAGGATTGAGTCCGGCTATTTCAATTGAACAAAAAAATACATCTAAAAACCCTAGATCAACTGTTGCAACGGTAACTGAAATCTACGATTATATGAGAGTTCTTTATGCGAGAATAGGTGTTCCTTATTCACCTTTCACTGGAAAACCCATAGTTTCTCAATCAGTAAGTGAAATGGTTGATAAAATTAAAAAAATACCAAAAAATAGTACTATATATCTACATGCACCGATAGTTAGGGGTAGAAAAGGTGAATACAAAAAAGAAATTTTGAACTTTAAAAAAAGAGGTTTTTCTAAAATAAAAGTTGATGGAAAATATATGGCTATTAATGATTTTCCTAATTTAAATAAAAAAGTTAAGCATGAAATTTCAATAGTTGTAGATAGAATTATTTTAAATTCAAATATTGGAAATAGGTTAGCCGATAGTGTTGAAACTGCGTTAAACTTATCTGATGGCCTGCTCATTGTTGAGTATGAAAACGAGACTATACCTAAAAAGTTCAGAAAAATTGAAAGTATAACTTTTTCGTCAAAATTTTCATGTCCTGAAAGTGGCTTCACTATAGAAGAAATAGAACCAAGACTTTTCTCTTTTAATTCACCTTATGGAGCTTGTGAAGAATGTGAGGGTATAGGGCATAATTTAAATATTGATCCAAATTTAGTAATATCTGATCCAAAAAAAAGTCTCCAGGATGGTGCTGTCGAACCTTGGGCTAAATCTACATCTCTTTACTACGCTCAAACATTATCTTCTTTAGCCAAACATTATAAATTTTCATTAACAGAACCATGGAAAAAAATTCCAAAAAAAATACAAGATGTAGTTTTATACGGTTCAGATGATGAAGAAATTAAATTTTCTTATGATGATGGCTATGAAAAATATACAACTAAAAAAAGTTTTGAAGGTGTTATTAATAATTTAGAAAGAAGATTCTTAGAAACTGATAGCGAATGGAAGCGAGAAGAAATTTCTCAATATCAAAGTGAGTCTAATTGTGAAAAATGCAATGGACAAAGATTAAAAGATGAAGCTTTGTGCGTGAAAATAAATTCTTTGAATATAAGTGAGATTACTAAAAAATCAATTGACGAAGCAAAAATATGGTTTGAAAATTTAGTTAATATAATTTCTGAAAGAGAAAATAAAATTGCTCAACATATTTTAAAAGAAATCAACGAAAGGCTCAATTTTTTACTCAATGTTGGATTAAATTATCTTACTTTATCAAGAGAGTCTGGAACTTTGTCTGGTGGTGAAGCACAAAGAATTAGATTAGCCTCTCAGATTGGATCTGGTTTAACGGGAGTTTTATACGTTCTAGATGAGCCATCAATAGGTTTGCATCAAAGGGATAACAAAAAATTAATTAAAGCTTTAAAAAAATTAAGAGACCTTGGTAATACAGTGATTGTAGTTGAGCACGATATAGAGACAATGGAAAGTGCCGATCATATTATAGATATAGGACCTGAGGCAGGTCTTTATGGGGGTCAAATTACTGCTCAAGGAAGTGTTCAAGAAATAATAGAAGACAAAAAAAGTATTACTGGAGATTATTTATCAGGTAAAAAATACATTCCTTTGCCTAGAAAAAGAAGAACAGCAAAAAATGGAAGATTTATAGAAATTAGTGGTGCTACTGGCAATAATTTAAAAAAAGTACACTTAAAAATACCAGTTGGAACTTTTACTTGTGTTACGGGAGTGTCTGGAAGTGGGAAGTCAACTTTAATTTTACAAACTTTATATAACGCTCTTAATTTAATGTTAAATAAAAATAAGAGTCGCAAGGTGCCTAAAGCGTTTACTGGTTTCAAAGGAACTGAATTAATTGATAAAATTATAGATATAGATCAATCTCCAATCGGTAGAACACCAAGATCCAATCCAGCTACATATACAGGAGCATTTGGACCTATTAGAGAGTGGTTTGCTTCATTGCCTGAGTCAAAAGCTAGAGGATATAAAGTTGGAAGATATTCGTTTAATGTTAAAGGAGGTAGATGTGAAACTTGTGAAGGTGACGGTGTAATAACATATGAAATGCACTTTTTACCAGATGTATTTATTCCTTGTGATACGTGCAAAGGAGCCAGATATAATCGTGAAACTTTAGAAATCAGATTTAAGAATAAAAATATTGCTGATGTGCTTAATATGACAGTTGAAGAAGGCTGTGAGTTTTTTGAAAATATTCAAAATATAAGATCAAAGTTAATAACATTAAAACATGTTGGTTTAGGGTATATGAAGATCGGGCAACAAGCTACAACACTGTCTGGTGGAGAAGCTCAAAGAATTAAGTTGGCAAAAGAATTATCAAAAAGGCCTACAGGGAGAACGCTCTATATACTAGATGAGCCTACTACTGGTTTGCACTCCCATGATATAAAAAAATTATTAGAAATTTTACAAGCATTTGCAAATACTGGAAATACAGTTGTAGTTATAGAACATAATTTAGACGTTATTAAAACAGCAGATCACATAATAGATATGGGACCAGAAGGAGGTATTAATGGAGGAAGAATTATAGCGGAAGGAACGCCCGAAAAAGTATCAGAAGTGGTAGATAGTCATACTGGTCAATTTTTAAAACAATTAATAATCAATAATAATATTAAAAAAACTGCATAATGAGCTATGCATCATCCTAATAAATATGATATAAAGAATCATGTCTGGATTATTACAATCTTTATCTAAAACAGTTCACGCTTCTCTTGGTTTAGCATTATTGTTATTTTTGGTTTTACATTTTGCTGGTGATGGGTTTGCTTTTGATAGATATTTTTTTAGCTGGCTATTCAGATATTTACATGTTTTAGCTGGAGTAATGTGGATAGGCTTACTCTGGTATTTTAATTTTGTTCAAATACCTTCAATGCCTAATATACCGGACGAACAAAAACCCGCTATTGGTAAAGTTATAGCTCCAAAAGCTTTATTTTGGTTTAGGTGGGCTGCTCTAGCAACTATTGTCACTGGGTTAATAGTTTCCTACTTAAATGGATATTTGCATCAAGCAATGACTTTGGATTTAGGTAGCGGATTTGGAAAAAATACAGCGATTGGAGTTGGGATGTGGTTAGGAATTATAATGGCTTACAACGTTTGGTTTGTTATATGGCCCAATCAAAAAAAAGCTTTAGGTATGGTAGAATGTACACCTGAAGAAAAAGCAAAATCCGCGAAAACAGCAATGTTATTTTCTAGAACAAATACTTTATTATCTTTTCCTATGTTGCTATCGATGGTTGCAGCTCAAAATTTATATTAAGGAACTATTTTTTCCTCATTTTTTTCCATTGTTTTTGAATTTACTTTTAAATATTTTAGCAAAGGTGATGCAACAAATATAGATGAATAAGTTCCAATTAAAACTCCTAAAATCATTGCAAATGAAAATCCTTTTAAAATTTCTCCTCCAAGAATAAAAATTGAAACTAGTGCCAACAAAGTAGTAAGTGATGTAATTATAGTTCTTGATAACGTTTCATTGATTGAAATATCAGATATTTCGTTGATTGGAATTCTATTAAATTTTGATAAATTTTCCCTTATTCGATCATAAATTACCACGGTATCATTCATTGAATAACCAACTATTGTTAAAACTGCTGCTATAATAGAAAGATTGATCTCAAAAGATAAAATGGAAAATATACCTATCGTGATTATGACATCGTGTAATAAAGCAACAATCGATCCAACGCTAAACTGCCACTCAAATCTTACCCAAATATAAAAAAGCATTGCAGCTAATGAGAGACATATAGCAATTATGCCTGATTGCAATAATTCAGAGCTTACTTTTGGCCCTACTTTTTCTACTCTTCTAAAGTTTATTTCAGACTGGATATTTGTTTTCAAATTATCTTTAATTTCAGAAATTAAATTTTTATTTTCTTTTGTAGTTTGTTCTATTTTTATTAAATAGTCACCCTTTTTACCAAACTGCTTTATGTTTATGTCGCCAAGTTCTAAATTTTTAAAAGAATTTCTGATTTCTGAAATTTTTATATTTTCGTTATCTAAGCGTAGTTCGATAAGAGTTCCACCTTTAAAATCTATTCCATAATTTAAACCTTTAAAAACGATGAAAATTAAACTAATTGAAAATAAAAATATTGAAAAAATATTTCCCTTATAAAAATGATTAGAAAAATTGTATTTATTAGTCATTATAAATTAATTAGTTTATCTTTATTTTTAAGAACTATCCAAGATGTCAAATGTCGAGCTATATAGTAAGCAGAAAATAAAGTAGTAATAATTCCTATGCCTAAGGTTACTGCAAAACCTTTGATAGGTCCTGAGCCAAAAGAAAATAAAATAATAGCTGCTATTAAAGTAGTTATATTTGCGTCTAAAACAGTTATTTTTGCTTTATTATATCCAATATCAAAAGCATGAATAATTGATTTTTCAGTTTTCAACTCCTCCTTAATTCTTTCAAAAATCAGAACATTCGCATCTACAGCCATACCAACTGTTAAAATTATACCAGCAATTCCTGGGAGTGTAAGGGTTGCTTCTAAAATAGTTAACACTCCAAGCAACATTAAAAGATTGGCTAATAAAGATAAATTAGCAATTATGCCAAAAAGTCTATATTTGTAAGTCATAAAAAATATTACTAATATAAATCCGACTAGCAAAGAAATTGCTCCTGCCCTAATTGAATCTTCTCCTAAATCTGGTCCAACAGTTCTTTCTTCTACTATATTTAAAGGAGTTGGTAATGCTCCAGATCTAAGAAGTAAGGCTAAATCTGTTGCTTCTTGAAAAGTAAAATTTCCTGAAATATTTCCACTTCCGCTAGTAATAGCTTCTCTAATAACTGGCGCACTAATTACTTTTTTATCTAAAACAATCGCTATTCTTTTACCAACATTTTTTGTAGTAGTTCTACCAAATTTTTCGGCTCCTAGTCTATCTAGAGTAAAAGAAACATTTGGTTGATTAGATTGAGTATCGAGTCTAGGCTGAGCATCAACTAAATTTTCACCACTCATAATAATTTTTTTACTTATATTTAAAGTTTCGTTATTTTCAGATAATAATTTTTCAGAACCAAATTCATCAGCAGTTGAAGAGACTAATCTAAAATTTAATTGGGCTGTTTTACCTATTAAATTTTTTATTCTTTCTGGGTCTTTTATTCCTGGTAATTCTACAAGAATTCTACGATCACCTCTTTGTAAAATAGTTGGTTCTTTAGTTCCCACATCATCTATCCTACGCCTGATAATTTCAATTGATTGTTTTAATGCTGAATTGTTAATGGTCAAAAGTCCGTATTTAGAAAAATTAATAGTTATATCTTTTTTTTTATAATTAAATCTAATTCATGAGAATTATACTGTGCGATATATGGATTAATTATATTCTTTGTTTTATTAAAAAAAAATAACTCCAGTTTTTCAGGGTTATCTATTGTAAATGTTAAACTATCGTTATTTATTAAAAAATTACTATAATTTAAATCATTTTCTTTGAGGAATTTTTTAATTGGTAAAACTTTTTCTTGTATTCTGTCAATTATTAACGGTTTTGTATCTATTTCTAACAATAGGTAAGAGCCGCCTTGAAGATCCAGTCCTAAGTTAACTTTTTTTTTTTATTAATAAATCGTTATTATTTTGAAAATTGAGAAATGCAAAAATACTAATTAAAAAAAAAATTAAGTAAATTGAAGTAATTTTTATTTTAGAAAAATTTAACACGTAAAAGAATTATTTTTTTAATTTCTTCTTTTTTAAGTAAACTAGTAATAGTTGATTTTATAATTTGAACTTTTACATTATCAGATAAAGTCACCTCTATCCTATCATCTTCCATTACTTTTTCTACTATTCCAATAATTCCACCTGATGTAATGACTTCATCACCACGCTTCAAATTTTCTACCATTATCTTATGATCTTTTACTCTTTTTTGCTGTGGTCTGATTAAAAAAAAGTAAAAAATTACAAAAATTAAAATTAAAGGTATAAATTGTGCAATTCCTTGTCCATTCATAATAGAGAATAATTATAATAAAAGAGTTATTTTAACAAGGAAATAATAATTATATTTTAACTATGTTATTCATATATTTTTTTAAAACATTAGGTACAATTATTGATCCATCCTCATTTTGATTGTTTTCAATTATAGCTATTAATAGTCTTCCTACCGCTAACCCTGAGCCATTTAATGTGCCGACGTATTCTGAGCCACCACTTCCCTTCGTTTTAGCGTTCATTCTTTTAGATTGAAAGGTTCCACAAGAAGAACAGCTTGATATTTCTCTGTATTTTTTTTCATAAGGAATCCAGGCTTCAATATCGTAGGTTTTTTCCGCGCTAAACCCCATGTCTCCTGTAGACAAAAGTGATACTTGATAAGGTATATTTAATTGTTTTAATATATCTTCAGCACATTCTAACTTTCTTAAAAGTTCCTCATTACAAAATTTTTCCTCTACAATACTTACCAATTCAACTTTATAAAATTGATGTTGTCTCATCATTCCTTTTGTATCTTTACCATAGCTACCCGCCTCCTTTCTGAAACAAGGAGTAGAAGCAACAAATCTTAAAGGTAAATCTTTAATATTAATCATGCTTTCTCTAACAAGATTGGTGAGAACTACTTCAGCAGTAGGTATCAAAAATTTTCTTTCATTAGTCTTCTCGGATTTTAATTCAAACTGATCATCTTCAAATTTTGGAAGTTGACCTGTGCCATACATTGTTTTTTCATTAACAATCAACGGCGGTGATATTTCGGTATAATTAAATTTTGTAGTATGAACATCAAGCATGAAATTAATCAAAGCTCTCTCTAGCAAAGCATATTTATTCTTTAATACCACAAATCTAGATCCTGAAAGTTTAATTGAAGATTCAAAATCAATATCCTTGTAACCTAGCTCTGAGTGCGATTTTACTTTAAATGAAAACTTTTTAATTTCGCCAACTTTTTTAATTATCTTATTTGATTTTTCATCTTTTCCAATTGGTACATCATCTAAAGCAATATTCGGGATATTTGAAAGAATTTTTTTTATTTTTTCGTGAGTTAAATCGTTTTTTTCTGTTAATACATTTATTTCAACGCTTAATTTCTTAGATTTTTCAAAATTTAATTTATCTTTAGTTTTTGATAATTTTTTTTTTTCTTGTTCTAAAGATTCTTTTTTTTGAATAGTCTCTCTATTTGCCTTGTCTAAAGATATTAAGTTTTCAAAATTTAAATCAACATTTCTCTCTAAAAGTTTTTTTTTATAAAAATCGATTTTTTTTCGTATATCTTTTATAAGATGCATTTTATTTTTTTTCTATAATTTTTACTGCTAAAATAGATATTTCATATAATAGCAATAAAGGCAAAGCTAAACCAATTTGTGTAATTGGATCTGGAGGTGTAAGTATTGCTGCAGTTGCAAATATAATTACTACAACGTATTTTCTTCTTTTTTTTAAATACTCAGAGTCAATTATACCTATACGACCAAGGAGACTTAGAACTACTGGTAGTTGAAAACTTATACCAAATGCAAATATTAATTTCATAATAAGCGAGAGATACTCATTAACTTTAGCTTCAAGCACAATCGCTAAAGAGTTCGTTGTAGCTGGCATTTCAAAACTTAAAAAAAATTTTATAGCTAACGGCATAATTAAATAATAAACAAGCATACCACCAAGAAAAAAAAGCAAAGGTGTAAGAATTAAATAAGGTAGAAGAGCTTTTTTTTCTGTTTTATATAATCCTGGAGCAACAAACTTCCAAATTTGTGTTAATAAAATTGGGCTTGTAATAAAAAAAGAAGTAAAAAAAGCTACTTTCAAATACGTTAAAAAAGCTTCATGAAGAGCTGTAAAAATTAATTTTCTATCTAAACCACTTTCTATGATAGCATTATTGTAAGGTTTAACTAAAAACTTATAAATTTCAGCTGAAAAAAAATAGCATACTACAAATGATACTAGTAAAAAAATAAAAGTTTTTAACAACCTTGATCTTAACTCTGCCAAATGACCGATAAAACTTCCGGTTTTAGTTTGTAAATCATTACTCATTATCTTTATTTTTATCTATATTTATTTTCTTATTTTTTTTGTCATCCTCAATTTCTGTAATTTCATTCATGCCTCTTTGCATTTCAGAAAAATATTTTTTTATGGAACCTAACCAATTTCCAACTTTTCTTAATACAAAAGGAAATTCTTTTGGACCAATTACTAAAATTGCAATTATGACTATTATAAGTAGTTCAAACCAACCGATTTGTGGCATTAAAATTAATTGTTATTTGAATTATCTTTGTCTTCGGAATTTTTGTCATTTGAGTCTGGACTATCCGACATACCTTTTTTAAAACTTTTAATTCCTTTAGCTACATCACCCATTAAATCTGAAATTTTTCCTCTTCCAAACAAAAGAACAACTAAAACAACGACTATAGCTATTTGCCAAATTCCAATACTCATTAATTAACTATATACAATAATTTAAACTAAATAAATAACTTTTATTTGTCAGAATCTGGAGCCAGATCAATGGCTTTTTCAATATCTGAGTAAATATTATCTTTTTTGACTGATGTTTGTTCTTTAAAGAATTTACCTGTACCAAAAATTGAAGAGTCTAATGTGGAAGAGTCAATTAATCCTGCAGAGCTTAATTCCTCTACGGTTGGTAAGTCAGAAATTTTTTGTATATTAAAATGGTTTAGGAAATTTTCAGTAGTACCATATTGTATTGGTTTGCCTGGTACATTTTTTCTTCCACTTGGTCTTACCCAATCTAATTCTAATAATATTTCTAATGTGTTAGTTGCAAATGCAACTCCTCTTATTTCCTCGATTTCAGATCGCGTAACAGGTTGATGATATACAATTATTGCGAGAGTTTCTATAGTAGCTTTTGATAATTTTCTTTGAGTAGATTTTTGTAACGACATAATTTTAGATAAGTCTGAAGATGTTCTAAATGACCATTTATTTTTTATACATATTAAATTGATGCCACGGTTTTTATAATCATTTTGTATTTTTTCTAATATTTTATTTATATTTGATGTGCTTTTTACTCTGTCTTCTATGGTTTCTATATCTAAAGGTTCTGAGGCAGCAAAAAGTATAGCCTCGACTTGTTTTTCAAGCTTTGATATTTTGCTAGGAAAACTATAAACGTTATTTGTGTCTTTTTTTTTTATCATAGATTAACTTTTTTTAATTAAAACTTTATCAAACATTTTCTTTTGCATAATTGTAATGAGGCCTTGTTTTGCCAATTCTAAACTTGCTGCAAATATACCTGACATACCAGTTTTTTTTTTTTCAAATTCTTTAGGAATAAAATTATTTAGACTTTCCCAATCATTAATATTATTTAAGTTTAATTTGATTTGTTTAATCCCTTCTTCTGTAGATAAAACTGGTAATTTAGGAATGTTTACAGTTTGAAAGGCTTTTTGCATTTTTAAATTTGAATATGTTTTAAGCAGCTCATATAAAGTTACATCGTATATAGGAGTATTTATAGATCTGATGCCTCCCTTAATACCTCTATAAAATACATCAATTCCAATTCTTTTTTTCATTAACATTTGATCAGATAATAATCTTATAAGTTCTAATTTTTTTAATTGGAGTTTAAGTTTTTCGGCAACTTCAGATGCTTTAAAATCATCATCTTCATCTTCCGGTAATAGTAATTTTGATTTAAGGTATGCCAGCCATGTTGCCATAAGTAAAAATTCTGATGCTGCCTCTAAATTTAAATTTTTAGTAATTTTAATATAATCTAAAAATTGATCTGCTAGTTTAGTAATTGAGATTTCAGATAAATCAACTTTTTGAGTTTTTGCTAAATCTAAAAGAATATCAAGAGGACCAGAGAAGTTTGGGATATCAACATTAATTGAATTATTCATATTTGATTCCATAAGTTAATCTTAACTCAAAAACTTATAAAATTCTGATGTTTTTTTTTGTGTAAATTTATCAATATAGGGTAATTTTTTTAATAATTTAGCGGATTCATGTTGTTTACCAGCACAATATAAAACTAAGTTACAGCCAGCGGATAAAGATTTTAATGCATTAGTATATAAATCATATTTTAGTGCTTTCATACAAATATCATCTGAAATTAAAATTCCATTGAATTTCAATTTTTTTCTTATTATTTTTGAGATAGTTTTTTTGGATAAAGTAACTGGATAATTGCTATCTATATCTTCGTACAAAACATGAGCGGTCATTGCGAAAAATGAATTAGATCGATAAAAACAAGCAAAATCATTTTTAATTAAATAGGAGTATTTTTTCTTAACTTTAGGTAGAACCTGATGACTATCAGATTTAGCGAGGCCATGACCGGGAATATGTTTAACAACTGTGCCTATATTATTTTTTTTATACGTATTAATGCAAACATTGCTTAATTTCTTTATTACGTTTTTATTAGCAGAAAAAACTCTGTTTTTTAAAATTTTACTCGTATTTTTGTAAAACATGTCTAGGACAGGTACAGTATTGATGTTTATACCAAGGCTATTTAGTAAAGAACATATTGAATTTATATAAACTGAATATAGTTTAGTTGATATATTTTTATCTTTTCTAAAAAGATCTCCAAAATATTTTTGAGAATAGATTTTATTATTTAAAAAATTAGATATTCTTGTTACAGCTCCACCTTCCTCATCAATGAGTATTGGGAATTTTCTATCTTTAGTAGATTTTTTTATAGACTTTATTAATTTTTGTGTTTGATGAAAAGTTTTCATATTTCTTTTAAATAATATTATTCCCCACGGTTTTTCATTAATGAGTATTTTCTTTTCAATTTTAGTAAGCTTTATTCCAGCGATACTTATTATGATAGGTTTTTTTTTCATTATTTATTTAACAATTCCCAAAATTTTCTTTTTTTTTTATTGATATTAGAAAATCCGCTATTGAAATTAATTATATCAGAAGTGTCATTTTTTAACAAAGGTAGATTGTAAGAATTATTCAAAATAGAATTATCTATATTATTTCTTTTTAGGAAAATTTTTTCTTTATTATTTTCAGAGTTATAATATAAAAATATTAAATAGAGAAAAATTATAATTAGAGCAATAATTATCAAGAGAAAAATTTTTTTAAACATTACATTTTTTCAGGTAAGGACACTCCTAATATTGACATACCATTTTTAATAACAACACTTGTAAGTTTTATTATAGATAAAGTATTTAAACTTTTAATTTGATTATCCTTGATAAATCTTAAGTCTTGTATTTCATTTCCTTTGCTCCAATAAGAGTGAAATAAAGTAGCTAAATCATATAAATAAAAAGGTATTCGATGAGGCTCAAGTTTATTAGATGCAACTTCAATTATTTTTGGCCATTCAAAAATTTTTCTAAGTATTTTGACTTCATATTCGTTTAATTTAAAATTTTTTACATCTAATTGTGTTGGATCATCTAAATTAATTTTTAACGTTCTAAAAATTGAATTTATCCTTGCAAAACAATATTGAACATAGAAAACTGGGTTATCTTTTGTTTTTTCAAGAACTTTATCAAAATCAAAATCCAACTCAACGTCATTACTTCTATTAAGCATCATGAATCTGATAGAGTCTTTATTAACTTCTTTTAATAAATCACTGGCAGATATAAAATCACCCGCTCTTTTTGACATTTTATATGGTTGTCCATTTTTATATAATTTTACAAGCTGACAAACTTTGCAGTTAAGTTTCACTTTGTCATTTGATAAAGCTTTTACAGCTGCTGTAATTCTTTTTATATATCCTGTATGATCTGCTCCTAAAATATTAATTAAATAATTATAATCCCTAGAAATTTTATCCATATGATAAGCAACATCATTTGCAAAATAAG
>MDTB01131634.1_pt1 | contig 17591 bp, 16 predicted proteins | sample 811161 | NCBI WGS metagenome assembly MDTB01 (sample SAMN05326650, study PRJNA326480) | marine metagenome | isolation source: seawater | place: Mediterranean Sea | collected 2009
ACCATCTTCAACGCTTCCACCACCTTGTCTCACGTAGTCTGCAGAAATAGTAATTCCGCCAACAGTGTTTGAATATGCTAATGCACCAGCATTACCAATTCCAACTCTGAAACCATCGTGACCAGTACCGTGAGAAATATTATCCCAGATTTCTTCAGCGGCAGTTGGTGTTTTATCGTCAACAGAACCAAGTCCATGTCCACCTACACCATTGTCTAGTGTTAGTGATCCCATATCTCCCATGTTATACGTCATAGACGCAGAAGATTGAGATGTACCATTGTTACCGAAGTAAACAGATATAGCATGACCATTATCTAGATCTCCTGATCCATTAAAAGATAATAGTTTGTTCATACCAAATGGTGAACCTGTTGTTGTTCCTGTTTCTTTATCGGTATATGTAGCTTTTGCTGAACCACTTACTGACATTTCTCCTGCGTATGCAGAAGTTGCAACAAGTGAACCTGCTAGAGCTGACAAACCGATTTTTTTCAATTTGTTCATAATGTACTCCTATTCGTTGTTTTTATAATTAATTATAAACAGTGATTTTCTATCAGCTGAAAAGTGAATTTTGCATTGGTTTTGCTTCAATTTACTATTTTTTTTGTTAAATGTTGTATTTTTATCACATTTTTACATTTCTCTTTATTTTATTGGGTTTTTTATCATGTAATTTAATGTTAAATGCCTAATTTTATATGATAATGAACTTGAGTATATGATTAAAAAAAATAAATATCTTGAGCCAATCTACAGGCTAATTTTAGGTTTTTTTCTATTTTTTTTTATTACATCCTGTGGAATTTATCAAAAAAGTGATGCTCGAAAAGTTTCGCCAAACCCTCAAAAACGTGTCCAATCAAATATGGAACAAGGAAAAGGATTCAGAATAAAAGATTTCGGAAAAGGACGTGGAAGCGGCAACTTTCAATTTGCAAGTTCAAATGAAATGTGGAGAGCAACATTAGATGTTTTAGACTTTGCTCCACTTGGAAATGTTGATTATTCTGGAGGTTTAATAATTACTGATTGGTTTAATGATGCTACCGAACCAAGAAATTCTCTTAAAATTACTGTGAGATTTTTAACAAACGAAATTAGAGCTGATGGACTAGAGATTATAATGCACAAAAAAATATGTAAGCAAAATCTAGAATGTTCAATTAAGCAACACAAAAGTAAAACAAGTAATGAAATTAAATTGGCAATTTTAAAAAGAGCAACTAAAATTAGTAAAATGGATCAAGACAAATACTTAGAGGAAAATGGTAAAGTTAGAATAAACGATAATCCAAAATTCTAAAACTATAAAAGTGCTATTTAAATTAATATAAATATAAGAAGTCAATATTTTTGTGGAAAGATATAATTTTAAAATAATTGAAAATAAATGGCAAAAATACTGGCTTAATAATAAAATTTTTGAATCTAAAGTAATTAAAAATAAAAAAAAATTTTATTGTCTAGAGATGTTTCCTTATCCATCTGGAAAAATTCATATGGGTCATGTTAGAAATTATACTATAGGAGATGTATTAGCTCGATATAAATCAATGCAAGGTTATAATGTCTTACATCCTATGGGCTGGGACTCTTTTGGAATGCCTGCTGAAAATGCTGCAAGACAAAACAATTTAGATCCTAAGTCTTGGACTGAAAAAAATATTTCTACAATGAAAATTCAGCTTCAAAAATTAGGTTTATCTATTGACTGGAGTAGAGAAATTTCAACTTGTTCTCCAAAATATTACAAACACCAACAAAAATTTTTTCTTGATTTGTATGATAAGGGCTTAGTTTATAGAAAAGAAAATTATGTAAACTGGGATCCCATAGATCAAACAGTATTAGCTAATGAACAAGTTATTGACGGTAAAGGCTGGAGATCAGGTGCTACTGTTGAAAGAAAAAAACTAAATCAATGGTTTTTTAATATCTCAAAATTTTCAGAAGAACTATTAACAGGTTTAGACAACTTAAAAGACTGGCCAAATAAAGTTAAAACTATGCAAAAAAACTGGATTGGTAAGTCTTTTGGTTGTGAAATAGATTTCGAAGTTAAAGGCAATCCTTCTATTGATAAAATTAAATGTTTTACTACGAGACCTGATACTTTGTTTGGAATTTCTTTTCTTGCTTTATCCATTGATCATCCCTTAGCAAAATTTTATAAAGATGATAAAAATTTTAAAAAATTTAAAGAAAAGTGTTCTAAAACAGGAACAACGGAAGAATCAATCGCTCAAGCGGAAAAAATTGGTTTTCAAACTAATTTAACAGCCTCAAATCCTTTAGATAAATCAAAAAAAGTGCCTGTTTACTTTGCAAATTTTGTTTTAATGGACTATGGGTTTGGTGCAGTTTTTGGTTGTCCAGCCCACGATCAAAGAGACTTAGATTTTGCTATCAAATACAATCTTAGTATCACCGCTGTTGTAAAACCAAAAAACCAAGATGAAAATTTTAAAGTAAACAAAGAAGCTTATACAGGAGATGGGACTATATTTAATTCTGATTTTTTAAATGGATTAAAATTTCCCGAAGAATCTATAAATAAAACAATAGAGATTTTGGAACAAAAAAAAATAGGGAAAAAAAAAATAAACTTTAGATTAAAAGATTGGGGAGTTTCAAGACAAAGATACTGGGGATGTCCAATTCCTATTGCATATAATAGTAAAAATGAAATACTCAAAATACCTTTAGATCATTTACCAGTTAAACTCCCAGAAAATATAAATTTGAATACAAAAGGAAATCCTCTTGATCATCAAGATGAATGGAAAGCTGTTAATATAAATGGAGAAAAATGTATTAGAGAAACAGATACTCTAGATACTTTTGTAGACTCCTCTTGGTATTTTTTGAGATTTTGTTCAAGTGATAAGCCAGATGATGGTTTTGACCAAAATGAGATTAATTATTGGCTGCCTGTTGATCAGTATATTGGTGGGGTCGAACATGCGATTTTACACCTTTTGTATTCAAGATTTTTTATGCAAGCGATTTCCTTTAAAAACAAAGAATTTAATATTCTTGAGCCATTTAAGGGATTATTCACCCAAGGCATGGTCTGCCACGAAACTTACAAAGATCAAAAAAATAATTGGCTTAGTCCTGATGAAATAAGTTCAAAAGACGGAAAAAAGTTTTTTTTAAAAAAAAACTTAAAAGAGGAAGTAATTGTTGGTCCTAGCGAGTCAATGTCCAAGTCTAAAAAAAATACCATAGATCCAGAAGAGATAATAAAAAATTATGGTGCAGATGCTGTAAGGCTTTTTATATTATCTGATAGTCCACCAGAGAAAGATGTGCAGTGGTCTGAACAAGGAATGTTGGCTTCATATAAATTTTTACAAAAACTTTGGACTCTACATCAAAAAATAAAAATAAAAATTAATTCAACAGAAAACAAATGTGATACCAAAGACATATCAAAATTTACAAATCAATTAATAGATAAAGTATCTAAAAATTTAGAAAAATTTAATTATAATGTAATTATCGCTCATTTTTACGAAACATATAATTTTTTAAGCAAGAAAATAGAAAAAAAAGATTTTGAAAAAGATTTATTAAAAAATTATGAAAAAATTTTATTTCTAATGAAGCCAATAATTCCTCATTTTGCCTCTGAATGCCTAAAAGATCTAAATTTAGATAACAAAGAAATATGGCCTATAGCTGATAAAAATTTTCTATCAAGTGATGATGTAAATATTGTTATTCAAATAAATGGAAAAAAAAGATCTATTTTAAATACTTTAAGAGATATTTCAGAGGAAAATTTTATAAAAAAAATAAAAGATGATGATAAGATAGGCAAGATATTAGAAAATAAAAAAATTATTAGGAGTATTTTTATAAAAAATAAATTAATAAATTTAATTATAAAGTAATGATAAATAAAAAATTATTTACCCTAGTTGCGTTTTTGTTTTTACTTAATTGTGGATATCAACCAATCTTTTCATCTAATCAATCTATTTTTTCTATAAGCAATATCGAATTAACCGAAAATAATAATGTCAATTCAAAACTTAGAAATGCATTGAGTATTTATACAAAAAATCAAAATACACAAAAATTTTATGATTTAAAAATTAGTAGTAAAATATCCAAATCAATTTTATCAAAAAACTCTAAAGGTGACGCAAAAATACTTTCTCTGGCTCTTTCAATAAAAATAAGTGTAATTGAAAACAATTATCTTAAAAATGAAAGAACTTTTTTAAAAACTGTTAGTTATGACAATAATAATAACAAATTTGAACTTAAACAATATGAGAATAAAATAGCTTCAAACTTAACAAATAAAATAATAGAAGAAGTTATTATTCACTTACAATCTTTATAAAATGATAATTAAATCATATGAATTCTCAAAGATAAACTTAAACTCAGATAAATTTTTTCTTTTATATGGTGAAAATGAGGGCCTTAAAGATGAAATGATAGAAAAAATTAAAGAAAAATTTTCTAAAAATATTTTTCGATATGATGAAAAAGAAATTTTAGAAAATAAGGAAAATTTTTTAAATGGAATTTTATCTAAATCTCTTTTTGAGAAAGAAAAACTTGTAATTATAAATAGAACAACTGATAAAGCCAGGGTATTAATAGAGGAAATAATAGAAAAAAATATTAGTGATACTATAATCATTTTTGTTGGAAGTTTGTTAGATAAAAAATCTAAAATTAGAAACTTTTTTGAAAAAAATAAAAAAACAATTTGCATTGCATTTTATCCCGATACTCATCAGGCGCTAAATATGATTGCTATTAATTATTTTAAAGAAAAAAAAATATCTATTTCACAAGAAATAATTAATCTTATAATAGACAGATCGAGAGGCAGCAGGTTAAATCTGAATAATGAATTAAATAAAATTGAGAATTATTGCAAAGATAGAAGTAAAGTAAGTTTAGAGGATATAATAAAGCTTACAAATCTAGCAGAAAATTACCATGTTTCTGAACTTACCGACATATGTCTATCAAAAAATACAAAAAAAACTGCAAGAATACTTAATGAAAATATTTTAGCTTTAGAGGATACAGTTCTAATAACTAGAACTTTTTTATCAAAAATAAAAAGACTTTTAAAAATACGTCAAGAAATTGAAAATAAGATAAATATTGATATTGCCCTAAAAAATTTTAGACCACCTATTTTTTGGAAAGACAAAGAAATTGTAAAACTTCAAGTAACAAAATGGTCTCCTCAGGAATTAAAGAAATTAATAGTAGAAATTAATGATATAGAAATTTTAGTTAAAAAATATTCTTCAAATTCTATAAATATCTTATCAGATTTTATTCTAACAAAATCTACTTCTATTAGTAATTAGATTTAATTATTTCAATAATTTTATTTAACTGATCAATACCTTTGTAATAAAATTCAATAGTACCTGAATTATTTTTTTTATTATTTATAGAAACATTTATACCTATCTTTTCAGTAATAGACGCTTCAAGATCTTTTAAATTTGCATCTTTTAAATTGGGTTTTGTTATATTTTTATTTTTAAAAATCTTAACTAAATTTTCTGTTTGTCTAACAGATAGTTTTTTTTCAATTATTTTTTTTGCTAAAAATTGGGCATTATCTAACCCTACTAGTATCTTTGCATGACCCTGAGAAAGTTTATTATTTTCTACTAATTGTATTATTTCTTTTGGAAGATTTAATAACCTCAAACAATTGGAAACATGGCTTCTACTCTTACCAATAAAATTAGCTACACTTTCTTGGTCATATGAAAAGTCATCAATTAATCTTTGATAACCCTGGGCTTCTTCAATTGCATTTAAATCATGCCTTTGAACATTTTCTACTATAGCAAATTCTAGTGACTTAAGATCATCAGCCTCTATTACTAATACTGGAACTTCATGAAGCCCTGCTTTCTGAGCAGCAAGCCATCTTCTTTCTCCAGCAATTATTTCATGTTTTGTTTTTTCATCTTGTGATTTTCTAACTATTATTGGTTGAATAATTCCTCGCTGCCTAATTGAATTAGTTAGATTATTTAAATCCTCTTCAACAAATTTTTTTCGAGGTTGAAATTTATTTCTGATAAGATCGCTGATTGGTAATTTATTTACATTCGACTTAATATTCTCATCTCCAATTAATGATGAAAGTCCTCTACCAAGTCCTTTTTTTATTTTAAATGAATCCATTATGCTGCACTTTCAAATGATTTTTCTTGATTAATGAATTCATCTGTAAAATTAAAGTATGATTTACTTCCTGGACATGTTTTATCATAAATCAGTACTGGGACTCCATGTGAGGGTGCTTCTGATAATCTTACATTTCTAGGTATAATAGTCGTATATACTTGGCTTTGAAAATAATCTCTTGCTTCTTTTTCAACCTGAGAAGATAACTTATTTCTTTTATCATACATCGTAAGAAGAATTCCTCTAATTTTTAAATCTGGGTTTAGGCTTACTTTTATTCTTTCAATTGTCTTAATTAGCTGTGTTAAGCCCTCTAAGGCAAAAAATTCAGTTTGCAAAGGAACTATAAGTGAGTCAGAAGAAACTAAGGCCATCACTGTAAGCAAGCTAAGAGATGGTGGACAATCTATAAGGATATAATCATATTTTGCCCCAGAATCCTTTAAATACGCCACTAATTGGCTCTTCAAAATAAAAGCCCTTTCGCTATCTCCTGCCGTTTCAACTTCTAGTCCAGATAAGTCTACATTTGAAGTAATAATATCAAGATTATTAAATTTTGTTTTTTTGATTACAGTTGAAATTAATTTTGTTCCATTCAGTACTCCATAAATAGTTTCCTTCGAATTTTCTAAATTAGACAATCCTAAGCCAGTAGTTGCATTACCTTGTGGATCTAAATCAATTACTAAAATTTTTTTTTCTTTTTGAGACAAACCAGCAGCTAGATTAATTACGGTTGTCGTTTTTCCAACTCCTCCCTTTTGATTTATCACTGAAATAATTTTCATTTAATTAAAATTTTTTTTCTTAATATTTTTTATGTTTATTAGAAACGAATTTTCACTAGTTAAACTTTTTTTTTCTGTATATTCAAAATCCCAGTTTTTAAAAGATTGTTTTAAGGTTTTTTGTCCATTCTTGCCCATAAATAAAATTAAATTTCTATAACTAGAAAAGTTATTATAAATTAAGTCTAAAACTAATGGTAAAGGTTTGAATGCTCTTGCCATGATTGTGCCTGATCTAAGATTTTGACTTTTAAAAATATCTTTTTGAATTACTTCAGTGTCCAGACCTAATTTTTTTGAAACCTCTTTTAAAAATAATCCTTTGTGATAACTTTTTTCATACAAATGCACCTTCATATTTTTTTTTAGGTTTTTAATAATAATAGCTATTACTAGGCCTGGTAAGCCACCTCCTGAGCCTAAATCATAGGTTGTATTACAATTAAAATCAACAAATTCAATAATTTGCGCTGAATCTACAATATGTCTGTTTCTAATAGACGTTTTTTCGGTATTTTTTCTGCTAATTATATTAATTTCTTTATTTTTGGCCTGGATCATCCCCAAATATTTCTCAAAATCTAAAATTGTTTCACGTGAAACATTTAAATGATTTAATATTGAATAATTTTTATATATTTCTAATTCCATTAAGCTATATGCTTAATAGACTTTCTTTTGACGTGTGACAACAAAATATATACTGCTGCAGGTGTTATACCATCAATTCTTAGGGCTTGACCCATAGTTTTCGGTTTTATTTGTTTAAATTTAGCTTTAACTTCATTAGAAAGCCCAGAAAACATATCATAGTTGATGTTTTCTGGTATAATAAGATTTTCATCACGTTTAAAAGCTAAAATATCAGCTTTTTGCTTTTTCAAATAACCTCTATAATGAGCATTTACCTTTATTTGTTCATCTATTTCAGCTCCAAAGAAGGGTATTTCAGGCCATATTTCTCTTATTTTATCCATATCAACATTTTTTTGGGTTAAAATCTCTTCAGATGACCTTAAAATGCCATCCTTAGCAATTTTAATGTCAAATAAGCTAATTTTATTAGGTGAAATAGTTAGACTGGACATTTTGTTGCTAATTTTTTCTATTTTATTAAATTTATCAATAAAAATTTCTTTCCTTTCCCTACTTATAAGTCCGATTTTGATACCTTCAAATGTTAATCGTTGATCTGCATTATCTGCTCTTAAACTAAGTCTATATTCTGCTCTTGATGTAAACATACGATATGGCTCAGCAACGCCTTTAGTAACTAAATCATCTATCATAACTCCAATATAGGCGTCTGACCTATCTAGGATAAATGGTTCTAAACCTTTGACTGATAAGGCAGAATTAATACCAGCAATCAATCCTTGCGCTGCGGCTTCTTCATATCCAGTTGTTCCATTTATTTGTCCAGCTAAGTATAAATTCTTAATTTTTTTTGTTTCTAAGGTAATAAAGAGCTCTCTAGGGTCGACATAGTCATATTCTATAGCGTAACCAGGTCTTATAATCTTGACTCTTTCTAAACCTTTGATATTACTGCATATTTCCTCTTGCACATCACTTGGGAGTGATGTGGATATACCATTAGGGTATATTACATGACTATTAAGACCCTCAGGCTCTAAAAATATTTGATGTTTTGTCTTATCTTCAAATTTTACAATTTTATCTTCAATTGATGGACAATATCTTGGACCTACTCCTTTAATACTTCCAGAATACATAGCACTTTTACTTAAATTATTTTTTATTATCTGATGAACCTTTTGGTTAGTGTAAGTCATAGTACATGATATCTGTTTGTTAATATTTTTTTTAGTTAAGAAAGAAAAAAAATATGGATCATTATCTGCAAACTGCTCTTCTAAATTTTTAAAATTAATTGTTCTTGCATCTAATCTTGGTGGAGTACCCGTCTTAAGCCTTCCTATTTTAAAATTATATTTTTTAAGTTGTTCGCTTAAACCTGTCGAAGGTTTTTCATCGTACCGTCCGGCTGGAGTCTTCTCATCACCTATATGTATCAAACCATTCAAAAAAGTGCCCGTAGTTAATATTAGTTTATTACATTGCACATTTTTCCCTGAACTTGTGACAAAACCACTTATAGTGTTTTTAATAAAAATAAATTTTATAACGGGATCAGAAAAAATCTTTAAATTACAATAGTTTAGAAGTTTTTCTTGCATATATTTGCGATACAATGATCTATCTGATTGAGTTCGTGGTCCTCGTACTGCTGGTCCTCTACTTCTATTTAATAAACGAAATTGGATACCAGATTTATCTGCAACTTCACCCATAACTCCATCTAAAGCATCTATTTCTCTGACAAGGTGGCCTTTACCTAAGCCTCCTATAGCTGGATTGCATGACATTTCACCTATCGTCTCAATTTTATGAGTAAACAAAGCTGTGTTGACTCCTAATCTTGCGCTTGCGGCTGCAGCTTCACACCCTGCATGACCCCCACCTATTACAACCACATCAAATAATAAATCCTTTTTCATTCTATAAATTTATAGCTGATTAAATTATTTACAAGTTGAGACTGATAAAATAGTAAATAAACTTGGATATAAAAATTTATTTTAATTTCCAAATAAAAACCTATATTATCCTTATTTTCCAACGAAAAACTGAAAAAAACGCCCTAAAATCCAGTAAAATCAAGTAATTGAATTCAAAATATAAATGTTGGTATTACTGGCTAATTTAAAAAAATTGATGAAATAAATTATTTTCCTATGCAAAAATCATTAAAAATACCTTCTAATATTTCTTCTACATCAACTTTTCCAACTATCATACCTAAATGACGAGTAGCTAACCTTAGGTCTTCAGCACCTTTATCAAGATCTTGAATTTCATTATTTTTAGTGAAATTTTTTAAATGTTTTAAACATTCTTGAAGTTGATTCCTGTGTCTTGCTCGTGTAATTAAAATTTCTTCTGAATTAATAAATTTTTTTTTTTAATCTATTTTTTATATTTATAATTAATTGATTGATATTTGTTTCATTTTTTATCGATATTAATATAGGTTTTAATTTTTTAAATTGTTCATTTAAACTAACTTGAGATAAGTCACATTTATTAATAACCAAAATAGAATTTTCATCAAACATATCCTTCAAAAAGCCTGTAAAATTAAGGTTTTTTGGCTCTATAACTACTATTCTCAGATCAGCCTCTTCTGCTTTTTTTAAGGCTAATTTTATACCTTTTTTTTCAATTTCATTTTCAGATTCTCTAATTCCAGCTGTATCTGATACAATTACTGGATAGCCATCTAGATTTAAATGTGTTTCAATTACATCTCTAGTAGTTCCCGCTATTTCAGAAACCATTGCAACTTGTCTTCTTGATAAATAATTTATTAAACTTGATTTTCCTACATTTGTTGGCCCAACAATTGCTATCTTAAATCCTTCTCTAATTCTTTCTCCAACTCTTTGATCATTTAAAATATTAGTTATTTCAATTATAGCATTATTAGATATTTTTTTGATGTTCTCAATAATTTCTTCACTTAAATCCTCATCTGGAAAATCAATTTTGGCCTCTATGTTTGATAAAATTTTTAATAATTTTTCTCTTAGATCATTAAATTTATCAGCAGATTTACCATTCATTATTTTTAATGCTTGTTTTCTCTGTATCTCTGTTTCTGAAGAAATTAAATCTGCTATACTTTCAGCTTTGAGTAAATTTATTTTATCATTTTGAAAAGCTAGCTTTGTAAATTCACCAGGCTCCGCTAATCTACAATTTTCTAACTCTGAAATAGCCTTGAGCAAAGCCGTTATTACCGATTTACTTCCATGAACATGAAATTCTGCCATATCCTCTCCTGTGTAGCTATCAGGGCCAGGAAACCACAATATAATACCCTCATCTATCAGCTCAGAAGTGTTGATATTATTAATATTTCTTAGGGTAGCTATTCTTGGGGGTGGAATTTGTTTGCCTGTTAAAACCTTAATTACATTTTTTGTTTCATTACCTGATACTCTTATTATAGCAACACCCGAAACACCTGGTCCTGATGATAAAGCATAAATTGTCATTTAAATATTATAGCTTGAATTTAATATAAGTGTAAAACCTAAAATTTTTAAGATAAAAGTTTCTAAGCTGGTTTATTCATTGAGCTAAAGAATTCATCGTTATTTTTAGTGTTCTTTAGTTTAGAATTTAAAAATTCAATAGCATCCATTGTTCCCATTGGAGCCAATATTCTTCTCAACACATTCATTTTTTGTAAATCATCTTTATCAAAAATTAATTCTTCGCGTCTTGTTCCTGATCTTGTTATATCAATTGCTGGGTAAATTCTTTTTTCTGAAATTTTTCTATCTAAAATTGTTTCACTATTTCCAGTCCCTTTAAATTCTTCAAAAATTACTTCATCCATTCTACTTCCGGTATCTATTAATGCTGTTGAGATGATTGTTAACGAACCTCCTTCTTCTATATTTCTTGCAGCGCCAAAAAATCTTTTGGGTCTTTGTAATGCATTCGCATCCACACCACCAGTTAGAACTTTACCTGAGCTGGGTATAACTGCATTATACGCTCTTCCAAGTCTAGTTATTGAGTCTAATAAAATTACTACATCTTTTTTATGTTCAGCTAATCTTTTTGCTTTCTCAATTACCATCTCGGCTACAGCCACATGTCTTTGAGCGGGTTCATCAAAAGTAGAGCTTATAACTTCACCTTTAACTGTTCTTTGCATATCGGTTACTTCTTCTGGTCTTTCATCAATTAAAAGGACCATTAAATAACATTCGGGATGATTGGCTGCTATAGAATTGGCTATACTTTGTAAAATCATTGTTTTACCTGCTTTAGGAGGTGATATTATTAACGATCTTTGACCCTTTCCAATTGGGCTTACTAGGTCAATTAATCTTGCTGTTAAATCTGGTTTTTTTTCAATTTTAGTATTTTCCACCTCCATAAACAGTTGTTTGTTTGGATAAAGGGGTGTTAAATTATCAAAAGCAATTTTATGCTTCATTTTTTCTGGATCTTCAAAATTAATTTTGCTTACTTGTAAAAGTGCAAAATATCTTTCTCCCTCTTTTGGGGCTCTTACTGGGCCCTCAACTGTATCTCCAGTTCTGAGACCAAATCTTCTTATTTGACTTGGACTTATATAAATGTCATCAGGACCAGGTAAGTAATTAGATTCCATTGCCCTTAAAAAACCAAATCCATCTTGAAGCATCTGCAAAACTCCACTACCGGTAATTTCTTCACCTTTTTCAGCAAGTTTTTTTAAGATTGCAAATAAAATTTCTTGTTTTCTTAAAGTGCTGGCATTCTCTACACCAAGTTTTTCAGCTTGCGTAATTAATTGCTCAGAAGTATTTTTTTTTAATTCTTGAATATTCATGATTTGGGATTGTGCTAAAGATATTTAATATACTTATAATATATATGCTATTTTAAGTATTTCAAGTCTAGATCGGCTTAAAAATAGCCAAAAAAACAATCAAAATAAGGAGTATTGTTGGAACTTCATTAATTATTCTAAAAAATTTAGAAGATTTAGTATTTTGATCTAATTTAAAACTATTAAGACAACTAGATAGATAAAAATGGTAAAATGTTAACAATATAACAAATAAAAGTTTAAGTTTAATCCAAAGAGTGAATAAAATATCAAATCCTACGTGGTGAATTAAAATTAAGCCAAAAAACCAAGTAAATAACATGGCAGGAGTCATAATATAGTAAAATAATTTTTTTTCCATTATCTTAAAAGTAGAGGTAATATTTTTATTATTTAAATTTTCAGCATGATAAACAAAAATTCTAGGTAAATACAAAAGACCTACCATCCACGATATTATTGCTATTATATGAAGACTTTTAATTAATAAATAACTATTCATAATTTACGCATGGGCACTTTTTAAAATTAGTTGGACATTGAGATTTTGGAGGATAAACAAAATCATTTAATTTATATTCCTCTTTTCTTAATATTAATTCTGACATACATGTTATAAAATCCTCATTTATACCAAGTGCGGGGACTCTTGTATATTCTTTGCATCCATTATCTTTGGCTAATTTTTTATATTCAATGTCGAGCTCAACTAATGTTTCGGAATGTTCTGAAACAAACGCTATAGGAACTATAACAATATGTTTATTAATTTTAGAATTTTCAATAATAATATCATCGGTTGAAGGTCCTATCCACTTTAAAGGACCGACTCTACTTTGGTAACTTAAAATCCAATCTAAATTTTTGATATTTAGTTTTTCAACTATTGATTTTACTGACTGCTCTATTTGCCATTGATAAGGATCGCCATTTTTAATATTTTTTTTTGGCAAACCGTGGGCTGAAAAAATGAGTTTCAAATTTTCTAAAGTTTCTAGAGTTTCTAGAGTTTTATTGATTTCTTTAGTATGAGCATCGATAAAATTTTTGTCTGTTGGATAACAACAAATAGTTGATGTTTTAATATTGTAATTATTTTTTTTACAAACATCATTCCATTCTTTAATTGATGATCCTGAAGTTGCGGCTGAATATTGAGGATAAAGAGGCATTAGTATAATTTCGTCTGGATTGTAAGTTTTAACATTTTCTATGACTTCAGCGGCCCTTGGATTCCAGCACCTCATGACAACGAAGCATTTATAAATATCCAATGATTGACTTTTATTGAGTTTTTTTTCTAAAGCATCAGATTGTTCTTTGGTTAATTTTAATATTGGAGAACATCCTCCAATTTCTTCATATATTTTTTTTGCTATTGGTGCTCTTTTTTTAGAAATTAATTTAGCTAAAGGATATCTAAAAAGAGTTGGTAAATTTAATATTGCTGGATCATTGAATAAATTAAATAAAAAAGGCTCTACATTGTCTAATTTATCAGGGCCACCTAAATTAAAAAGTATTATAGCTTTTTTCATTAATAATCTTTCACTATTTTAATTAAATGTTCAACCATGGAAGGATTTGTTTCTGGGATAACTCCATGACCTAAATTAAATATATATGGATGGTCCTTAAAAATATCCAAATATTTCAAAACTTGTTTTTCTAAATTTTCCTTATTAGTTAACAATACTCTGGGGTCTAGACCGCCTTGTATGGGAATTTTTATTTGTTTGAGTATCAATTTTGGATCAACCTTGTAATCAATGTTTATAGCGTCAGGTTTAATAATTTCACAATAATTTTTGTAATTTTTAATTTCTCTTGGAAAACAAATTACCGGTACATTTAATGACTTTATAAAATTCACTAAATTTAAAGTAGGTATATAAATGTAATTTGGTAAATCTTTTTCATCTAATAAACCAGCCCAGCTATCAAAAATTTGTATGATTGTAGCGCCACTTTTAATTTGTTGTTTAATATGTATTTTTAAAAAATTTTCTAAGATATTTAAAATTCTGTTTATTAAAAATTTATCTTTAAAAAAATTTTTAACTAATTTTTTTTTAGGTGAATGCTTATTTATCATATAAACTAATAATGTCCATGGGGCTCCAACAAAGCCTATTAAATCTTTATTTTTCATCAAATTATTTTTACTAACTTTATTAATAGATTTATAAATAGGATATAATTTTTCTAAAAAATCTATTTCATCTACTTCTAAAATTTTATCCAAATTTAATTCGCCCAATTCCGGTCCGAAATTTTTTTTAAATTCTACTTTTTGATTCAAAGCATATGGTAACATTAAAATATCAGAGAAAATAATTGCAGCATCTAACCTAAATCTTTTTAGTGGTTGAAGTGTAATTTCTGAAGATAGTTTTTCGTTTAAACATAAATTAATAAAATTTTGATTTGATTTTCTAATTTCTCTAAATTCTGGTAAATATCTCCCAGCTTGTCTCATCAACCAAATAGGCATATTAGAGTTTTTTTTATTTATTAAACAATTTCGAATGGGTGTCATAATAATAAGTAAATATATAAGTATAGTATTAGTTTTATGCCATGTGAATAATGGTATCTATTTTTATTCACCTTTTTTTCATTAATTATCAACTATAAATACTTACAAAAAAAGACTTTTATATTAATTAATTTGAGAAGCTATTAACTTTATTAAATTATATGTATATTGTTATACATATGTTTATTTTTGTTAATAAAATGAGGTTTTTACATCATTTAAATAAAAAAATTACAATTTTTAAAAATAAGCTTAATAATATCAGGTTATAAACAGTTTATTCATGAATAATACATATCAAATATATTTAATCTCAGATTCTACTGGGGAGACATTAGATCGAATTTTCTTAGCTATTAAAGCTCAGTTTAAAAAATTCAATTATAAAATACATTATTACTCTTTTTCAAGAACAGAAAATCAAATTTTAAAAATATTAAACATTGCCAAACAACAAAAAAATTCAATAATTTTATATACTATTGTTGATAGTAATTTGGCCAGCTTTCTTGGTAAAGAAAGTGATAAAATTAAAATACCTTGTTTTGGTATTTTAGGAGATTTAATTTTAAGCTTTTCTAAACTATTAAAACAAGAAGCGACCCATCTTCCAAGTGGTCAACATGAATTAAACGCAGAATATTACGATAAAATTGAAGCTTTACAATTTACAATGAAACATGATGATGGAAATTCTATTAAAGATTTAGAAAAATCTGATATAATTTTATTGGGGGTAAGCAGAACAAGTAAAACGCCCACATCAATATATCTCGCAAATAAAGGTTTTAGAACTTCGAATATTCCATTAGTAAATGAAAATTCAATTCCCGATATATTGAAAAAAAAACCAAAAATAACTTGTGTTGTTGGTTTAACAACAGAAGCAGAAAGATTAGCCGAGGTTAGAAAAAATAGACTTAATACAATAAAAGAAACAGAAAAAACAGATTACACAAATATTAATAAAATAAAAAAGGAAGTAGAAGAAGCAAAAAAAACATTTAAAAAATATAGGTGGCCAACAATAGACATGACTAGAAAATCTGTAGAAGAAACAGCAGCATCAATTATGAAAATCCATGAAATATTCAAAAATGATAATTGAAAATATGATTCTTGCATCAAAAAGTGGGGTAAGAAAAAAAATTTTAGAAGAAAATGAAATTAACTGCACAGCAGAACCTTCTAATATTGATGAAAATTTTATCAAAAATAGTTTATTAAAAAAGAACGCAACCCCAGAAGCTATTTCAAAAAGCCTTGCTGAACTGAAAGCAAACGAAGTAAGTAGAAAACATGAGGGAGTTTTGGTTTTGGGTGCTGACAGTGTTATAGATTTAAAAGGAAAAATAATTTCAAAACCAATTAACAGAGAAGAGGCTTTAAAAATACTTTTTAGTTTAAATGGTCAAAAACATTATTTAATTAGCTCAGTTTGCATATCTAAAAATGGATCTATGATTTGGAATTATACTGATAAAGCAGCCCTGACAATGAAACAAATGAGTAAAAAAAACCTTGAAATTTATTTAGCAAAAATAAGTGACACATTATTATATGCTTATAATGTTTATCAAATCGAGGGTGAGGGAAGGACTTTATTTTCTAAGATAGAAGGAGACGAAAATACCATAATGGGCCTGCCAATTAAAAAAATTAAAGAGTATTTAAATAATTATAAATGAAAAAATATTTAGTTATAGGTAATCCTATTACTCATTCTCTTTCTCCAATGATACATAACTATTGGATGAAAAAATATAAATTATTAGAAAGTATCTATGAAAAAAAAAAAGTAGAAAAGAGAGATTTGAATAATATTATTGATAAGGTTAGAAAAGGAGAAATAAAAGGAGTAAATGTAACTGTCCCTTTTAAAAAAGAAATTATCCCTTTTTTAGATGAAATTAAAGGTGATGCAAAATTAACAGAATCTGTAAATACTTTGTGCCAAGAAAATAAAAAAGTGTGTGGATATAATACAGATACTGAGGGTTTCAAAAATAGTTTAAAAGAAAAAGGGATAAATTATGATAATAAGAATATTTTTATCTTAGGAGCGGGAGGCGTCTCTTCTTCGGTTTTAAAAGTCTTTGTTGAAACTTCAAAAAAAATTTACATTACTAACAGAACTAAAGAAAAGGCAAAACAATTAAAAAAATTAGGGGATATATCTATAAATTTGCTTGGAAGAAAAAAAAATATTATTGAAATAGTTGATTGGGGCAAAAAACCTAAGGTTTGTGATATAGTTGTAAATACAACTAGTATTGGCTTGGTGAAAAATGAAAGTTTAGATTTGAATTTTGAAGATTATGAAAACAATAAAAATGTTTTATTTTATGACTTAATTTATAATCCTAAAGAAACTAATTTTCTTAAGGATGCCAAATTAAGAGGAAACAAGATAATGAATGGTGAAATGATGTTTTTATGGCAAGCGCAAATCGCTTTTCAAATGTGGACAGGTATTTCTCCTGTAATTGGAGATGAAGTTATAAAATTATTAGATAAATGATTAAAATTGGAATTTTAGGAGATATAGGATCGGGAAAAAGTTATGTAGCAGAAAATTTTGGTTATCCAGTATTTAATGCAGATAATGAAGTAGCTAAATTATACAGAAAAGATAAAAAAGTTTTTA
>MDTB01196417.1_pt1 | contig 17591 bp, 17 predicted proteins | sample 811161 | NCBI WGS metagenome assembly MDTB01 (sample SAMN05326650, study PRJNA326480) | marine metagenome | isolation source: seawater | place: Mediterranean Sea | collected 2009
AAATGATCTAACCTATGTTAAGTTTATTCATTCAAAAGTTATAACTTAAAAAAAATAAAATAGCTATGTCTGTATATACAAAAATTAATCGAGATGAGATAAATATCCATTTAGATAAATATTCGCTTGGATCCGCAATCAGTCTAACTGGCATATCGGATGGTATTGAAAATACTAACTATCTTTTAAAAACAGATCGAAATGAATATATCTTTACAATTTTTGAAAATATAGATAATACTAATATTTCTGATTATCTAAGCTTCATGAATCATCTGAATGAAAAAGGGCTTCTCTGTCCTAAAGTTATGAAATCTAATAATGATGAATTATTCATAGAAATAAAAAGCAAGCCATCAGCAATCATACAAAAATTACCAGGAAAATCTGTAATAACTGCTAATAATTCCCATTGCTCACAAATAGGTGAATTGTTGGCTAATTTCCATAACTATGGTATCGATTTTAAAGTTAATTTGACCAATACTAGAGATAATAATTGGTGTCATAAATCTTTTGAAAAGTTATCTAGTGTCATATCTGTCAGTCAATCAAATATAATTAGAGAAGCTATTAAGATGCAAGAAGAACTTATCAAAGAAGATTTACCAAAAGGGACGATACATGCTGACTTATTTAGAGATAATGTCCTGTTTAATAACGGATCAATTTCAGGAATGATTGACTTTTATTATTCATGCAAGGGTTATTTAATTTATGATTTAGCAGTTGTTGTAAACGACTGGTGTTCTGATGGTAACGGGTCAATTATATTTGATAAATATGAAATGTTAATTAAGGCATATAATAAAAAAAGAGTCATAACAAATAAAGAAAATGATCTCTGGAAACATTCTTTAATATCCGCAGCTCTAAGGTTTTATTTGTCTAGGCTTCTAGATTTACATTTTCCAAAAATAGGAGAGATGACTCATATCAAAGATCCTCTCATCTTTGAGAATATTTTATTAGATAGATTAAAAACAGATTATGAAACAATTTCAGATATTAATTGATAAAGTGATAGATAATATAGCGAAGATATTAACTTACTTACTCGTTTCAATGATAATACTTGTTTTTATAACAGTAATTATAAGATACATGCTAAATATTAGTTATGTAGCCCTTCAAGAGTTAGTCATGTACTTTCATGCGTTAATATTTATGTTCGGTGTCAGTTATGCCCTTAAAGAAAAATCTCATGTAAAGATTGATATTATTTATAACTCATTGAGCAAAAAAAATCAGTATTTTATCTCAATGTTGGGAACTATAATTTTTATTATTCCAACATCTCTTTTTATAATATATAGCAGTATAGACATGGTCACTCAATCATGGTCCTTGCTAGAAGGGTCAAGTGAAGCAGGTGGTTTAGATCTTGTATTTATACTTAAGTCTGTGATACCAATAACAGGGGTCCTCATTTTTCTACAAGCCCTCTCCGACATAATTAAATATGTGGATAGATATAAGACATGACGATTGAAATCTTTGCAATCATATTTATATCTACGACATTTATCTTCTTGTTATCTGGCATACCTGCCGGATTTGTTTTATCTGGTAATGCCCTATTATTCTCATTACTTGGGTATATATTTGGATTTTTTGATTATTCTTATCTTCAAGCCATACCTAATAGGATTTTTGGAATAATGTCTAATCAAAACCTTCTGGCAGTTCCTATGTTTATTTTTATGGGCCTAATACTTGAAAAAACAAAAATAGCGGAAGAATTGCTCAAAACCATGAACTCTTTATATAGGAATACTGATGGTGGCTTGGCCATCTCTGTGGTAATTGTTGGAGTGCTGATGGGGGCAAGCACAGGTATAGTAGGGGCAAGTGTAATTACACTAAGTCTATTATCATTACCTATAATGCTGAGTAATAACTATCCTAAAAGTTTATCTTGTGGTGTGATATGTGCCTCAGGTACCTTAGGTCAAATTATACCACCATCCCTTGTTCTAATTTTACTTGCAGATGTAGTATCTTCAGCATACCAACAGGCTCAATTAAATATGGGTATCTTTTCACCGGAGACAGTAACTATTTCAGATTTATTTGCTGGCGCACTATTACCAGGTCTTATCCTCCCTATTATGTATATCATTTACATAAAAACAATAAAGACTAATGAAAATAAATTGAAAGTTACTATAGCTGAAAATAACAACTTAAGTTTATTTAAATCACTTATACCTCCAGTTTTTTTAATCATAATCGTTCTAGGATCAATTATATTTGGTGTAGCTACACCTTCCGAAGCAGCATCTCTAGGTGTGGCTGGCTCTATCATGCTCTCTATATATAAGAAAAAATTGAAAATGACTATAATTAAAAAAACATCCCTAGAAACTATAAAGCTAACTAGCATGGTATTTTTAATATTAATCGGTGCTACATTTTTTTCTTTAGTCTTTAGAGGTTTAGAAGGAGAGACATTAATTCATAGTCTCCTTTCTTATGGATCTGATGATAAATATTTTGCATTAATAATTACATTAAGCGTAATGTTTTTATTAGGTTTTATTTTAGATTTCATAGAAATAATATTTATTATAATCCCATTATTTGGTCCCGTTCTATTCACATATGGTTTCGATCCAGTTTGGGTTGCCATTATGATAGCAATGGTTCTCCAAACATCTTTTCTAACTCCTCCATTTGGATTTTCCTTATTTTATTTAAGAGGAGTAGCTCCGAAAGAGGTGAGCACACAAGATATTTATAAAGGAGTTATTCCTTTTGTGATAATACAAATTATTGCAGTAATTCTAGTTTTTTTAATTCCTGAAATAGCAACAATTATTCCTGCAATTATTTAATATTTAAATATGCTTTATCAGAGATCTCTGTCCATGGTGTAACACTTCTATTAAAAGTCATATATGAATCATAAACTTCTTTTGTGATAGCGTCTTTTTGGCTAATATCTTTTAAAATATCTCTTGATAGACTTTTTAATTTAGCTAAAACCTCATTGGGGAATGATAGAATTTCAATATTCTTAGATTTCAAGAATTGCAAAGCAAGATTGTTTTTTGCAGTATAGTCACTCAGCATATCAATATTTGCAGCTTTACAAGATATATCAATAATTAATCTCAAATCTTCAGGAAGCTTGTTATAAGCGTCTTTATTGATTATTGATTCTATAGTGGGACCAGGTTCATGCCATCCAGGGAAATAATAGTACTTTGCAGCTTTGTGCAACCCGAACGCACGATCATTATATGGACCAACCCACTCCGTTGCATCAATTACCCCTGTCTGAAGCGCAGTAAATATCTCTGCACCTGCTAAGGTAACTGGTACACCTCCAGCACGAGCTAAAACTTCACCGCCCAGGCCTGGTATTCTCATTTTTAATCCTTTTAAATCCTCAACGGATTTAATCTTTTTATTAAACCATCCTCCCATTTGAACTCCCGTATTACCAGCAGGTCTAGGGATAAGATTAAATTTATCATATAATTTTTCCCACAACTTGATACCATCTCCATAATAAAGCCAAGCATTCATCTCTTGTGAATTCATGCCAAAAGGAACTGAGGAAAAAAACTGGCAAGCAGGGCTTTTTCCTTTCCAGTAATATGCTCCTGAATGTCCTATCTCAGCACCACCATTTGATACAAAATCAAATACCTCCAATGGTGGCACTAATTCATTTGCACCAAACACTCTAACTTTGATTCTATTATTTGAAAGTTTAGTTATTAATTTTGCTAGATTTTCTGCTCCAACACCTAAACCAGGGAAGTTTTTAGGCCAAGAAGTCACCATCTTCCACTTATACTCTGTTTTTTGAGGAGTTGAATTGGCTGTAGACAGTAATATTGAGCTCAGGGCCAAAGATCCACCCATAGATTTTAAAAACTTTCTTCTTTTCATATTTATATTCTTTTATACATTAAAATCAAGTTGAGCATAGGATAATACTAGCCATTTTTTTCCATAACTTTCAAAATTTATATGAATTTTTAAATTATCTCCTTTACCAGTATAACTAAGTATAACGCCTTTCCCAAATTTCATATGCCTGACACTTTGACCAATTTTAATATAAGTATAACTATCCTCTTGAGAAAAGTTGTCTGCGTCGGTCTCTTGTGAGTAATCTTCAAAATCTTGTGTATCTATTTTCTGTTTAATATGGGATTTATAAGCTGTATTATTATTTGTTCTAATAAGTTCCAAAAGATCATCATCAATTTCACCAATGAATCGTGATGGGATTAGGAAATTATTATTACCATGCATGTATCTCATATTCGCATGTGTAATGTATAGAGTTTGCATTGCTCTAGTAATTGCAACATAACATAATCTTCTCTCTTCTTCTAAGAATCCCGTTTTCAGATTTCTATTTTCATTAGGGAAAATACCTTCATCCATTCCGGTTAAAAAAACTATAGGGAACTCCAGTCCCTTTGCAGAATGAATGGTCATTAATTGCACAGGATCTTCATGAGATTTTGACTGATATTCTCCAGCCTCTAAAGCAGCATTATCCAGAAATTCTGATAATATATCCTCACTATCAATATTATTTTGATAAAATCTTTCAGCTGTAGACAGAAGTTCCTCTATGTTTTCTTGTTTTGAAAGTGACTCTTCATTTTTTTTAGATTCATAGTATTTCGTTAGTGTTGATAAAGAAACAGCTTTTTCAATTAGACTTTTTAAATCCAAATTATTAGAATCATTAATAAGCTCATTGATTATATTAATGAAACCATTTAAGGCATTAATAGCTCTTGTACTAGTAATACCTGTTTTATCAAGCTCATTTATACTCTCCCACATTGATAGCGAGTTAGATTTTGCATGATCTCGGATAACTTGGATGGTTTTCTCTCCAAGTCCTCTTGGTGGATTATTAACAGTTCTTTCAAATGCCGCGTCATCAGATGTATTTACAGATAATCTTAAGTAAGCAATAACATCTTTTACTTCAGCTCTCTCAAAAAATCTGAACCCACCAAATATTTTATATGGAATACTTCTTGAATTTAGCTCTTCCTCAAGTCTTCGAGAAAGAAAGTTTGATCTATATAACAAAGCAATATCTGATCTTTTCCCGCCATTAGATACATGCTCTTGTATTTTTTCAATGATAAAATTAGATTCATCATCCCCATTATAGGCCTCATACAAATATACTGGGTTTCCTTTTTCTGTATCTGTCCAAAGATTTTTACCAAGCCTTTCTTTATTATTTGCAATCAAACTATTGGCAACTGATAGAATTTCATTTGATGACCTATAATTTTGCTCTAGCTTAAATAGCTCAACTTCTTTAAACTCCTCCTCGAAAAACTTTATATTTTTACTCCGCGCACCTCTCCATCCATAAATCGATTGATCATCATCTCCAACTGCATATAGAGACCCATCAGTTCCATTAAGCAACTTTAATAAATTAAATTGTAAAGTATTTGTATCTTGAAATTCATCAACCATTATATTTTTAAACCTTTTGTTATAATACGCCAAGACTTGGTCATTATTTTTGAACATTTCATAGGTCAAGAGTATCAAGTCTGCAAAATCTACTGAATTCGTTTGACGACATGCAGTATCATAGTCTCTAAAAATATCTCTATATTTATCATCATCATTATTTATATTGTTATATCTTCTACCTTTATCTTTTTGAGTATTTATAAAAGATTGCAGAACTTTAGGATCGTATAAATTTTCATCGAGATTTTTAGATTTTATAACTCTTTTTATGATTCTAAGTTGATCTTGTGAATCTAATATAGTGAAATGTTCATTTATCCCAGCTTCTTTCCAATGAATTTTAAGTAATCTTCGACAGATGCCATGAAATGTGCCAAACCATAAACCCTGTGATGAAATTTTCAATAACTTCTCTAATCTTTGTTTCATCTCATTGGAAGCTTTATTAGTAAATGTTAAAGCTAGGATATTGCTTGGCCTAACTTCAAATTTATTAATTAATTCGGCAACTCTACATGTTAAAACACGAGTTTTTCCACTTCCAGCACCAGCTAAAATTAATTTATTACCAATAGAGCATTTGACAGCCGCAATTTGTTGCTCATTAAGATCATGAAATATATCATTCTCATCCATTATTTTTTTCGCGGCCTCATAACTATTATTAGTATAGATAACAATACCATATACAAATAGATTGGGTGGTTAATGATAGAAATATTATTATGATTAAAATATATGCTAATAGCTACAAACAAAGTAAATATCAGGGATGCTGTCATCCAATAATTTCTCCTTGTATTTTTGAATATTGAATTTTCAATTTTATTAAGTTTTTCTAAGTTTCTATCTAAATTTAGCTGATCATTATTAAGAAGATTTATAAATTTTCTTAGAGCACTAGGTAGTTCAGGTAATATATCAACCATATCAGAATAATTATTTTTTAAATTCTTTACTACAGATGATAAACCTTTTTGTTTTTTCATCCATTTTTCAAGGATAGGTTTAGATGTTTTCCATAAATCTAACTCAGGATGAAATTCTCTTCCCAAACCTTCTGTATACAATAATGCTTTTTGCATTAGTATAAGTTGGGGTTGAACTTCTAATTTAAACTTTCTTGCTGTATCAAATAATCCCAAGATAATATCACTCAGCGAAACGTCCTTGATAGATTTATCGAGCATAGACTCGCAGTTATCTCTTATAGCCTTTTCAAGAAGTGAGATATTAGTATCTTTTGGAACCCATTCGCACTCTACATGTAATCTAGCTACCTTCTCGTAATCTCTATTAAAAAATGCCACAAAGTTTTCTGCTAAATATCTTTTATCAAATTTACTAAGTGAACCCATAATACCAAAGTCCACTAAAATAAATTGAACGTCATCATCGCCAATTTTTTTTACAAATATATTTCCAGGATGCATGTCTGCATGAAAGAAGTTATGCTCGAATACTTGAATAAAAAAGCTTTCAACTGCATTTTTTGCTAGTTTTTCAAAATTTATCCCTTGTTTCAATAATTCAGCTTTATCATTTATTGGTGTTTCATAAATTCTTTCCATTACTAAAATATTTTTAGTAACATAGTCCCAATATATTTCAGGAATATAAATTAGCTTGGATCGTTGAAAATTGTCCCTAATTTTTTTAGCATTTGTCGATTCTTTAATTAAATCAGTTTCATCATAAACAAGAAGTTCATAATCATTAACTACCTCTATTAAATGCATACGCTTGAAATCATCTGACAATGATGTTAAAAATTCGGCAATCTTTTTCATTAATAGTAAGTCTTTCTTGATAGCTTTATGAATATCAGGCCTCACAACCTTTATAATCACATCTTTACCATTTTTTAATTGAGCGGCATGTACTTGAGCTATAGAGGCTGACGCCAGTGGTTCAGCTTTAAAATCATTAAAAAGATTAGAAATTTTATCCCCTAATTCATTCTCGATGATTTTCATAGATATATCTTCAGGGAAAGGTTTTACGCGATCTTGTAATTTAGATAACTCATCTGCAACATCGTTTGGCAATAAGTCTTTTCTTGTAGATATAACTTGTCCAAGTTTAACAAATATTGGTCCTAACTCCTCAAACATCATTCTTATTTTTTGAGGTATATTATCAACCTTTCTTTTTCTGAACCAATTCCATGGGAGCATATAAAAGTAAAATTTACATTTACCACTTCCACAATTAACCAACATTTTATCTACATCATATTTTATAAATAGACGTGCTATTTGTGTTACTCTTATTAGATTATTAAACATCTTTATACTTCTGATATAATTTGTCTGTCCTACTTTTTAAATCATCAACATCATCTAAGTATTGATTAATATCTGTTTTCGATGTAATGAAGTTTAAATCATCCGTCAACAGATCTATCACATCTTTGCTTGATTTTTTAAAACTATCTTTGAAAAATGTTATAAGTTTTCCGGACTTATCTTCTAGTTGACTTGCTCGATCTTCTCCCAGAAGATGAATAACAATTTCTTTAATCTTTTCAGAGCTACTTAGAAACTTGTTAAATTTATTAGCTGTTTCAATATCGCCATTAATGATAATTTTGCTAGAAAATTTATCTGAACCCTTAGAGAGAATAAAAAGAATCAATGTTATAGGAGTAGCTATTAACTCAACATCATAATCATCTTCTTCATCTATTAGTAATAAAGTATTATCCTTAATTTTGATGATTATGCTATATTCAATGTCTTTTAGATTTATTTTGATTTTTTTATCGTCTATATCAGTAAAATAGTTTTCAGGTATAGATTTAACAAAAATATTACTGGCTAATACTTTATTCACATATCCTATAAATGATAGTTCTTTATTTAACATTTGTAGCCTATGTGTATAGTGACCATATTACCGGGTAGTAATTCATGTCTGACATTTTCAAAACCATTGCTTAAGAACATCTTATTAACTTGTGATGGTGTATAAAAAGAGGCAATTGACTCAGCCAAATATTTATAACTTTCATAATCATCTGCTAGAATTTTACCTATATTAGGAATTATTAAATGAGTGTATGTTTCAAATATATTTTTTAAAAACTTATTTGCAGGAGTAGAAAATTCCATTATAACTAGACGACCTCCTGGATGAATACTATTAAAAATATTCTTCAGGGCTTTATCATGATCGGTAAAATTTCTAAAACCGAAGGCTATTGTTACCAATGAATAAAAGTTTTTTGTTAATTTTGCATTCTCTATTGAATCTTTTTTAAAATCAATATTTTTAATATACCCGTTATCTATTAATCTATCTTTACATAACTGTAACATTTCAGTATTCTCATCTAAGCATGTTAACTTTAATTGCTTTTTTTTATTCAAAAGCTTTAAAGCAATATCTCCCGTTCCAGTTGCAATATCTAAAACTGTTTCATTATCTTGTAGCTTAGATACATAACACATTTTTTCTTTCCATAATCTATGTAAACCAAGAGACATGGCGTCATTCATGAGGTCATACTTATTTGATACTGAACTAAATATCTTTGATACGAGTTTTGGTTTTTCGTCTCTACTAACTTTTTTTGATCCAAAATTTACCTTGTCATTCATTTTAGCTTTTTTTCCTCTCTACATTGAGAATGTTAGGATTCTTTTTTAATTTTCTAATTAACTTATTCAACCCTTTAACGTCATTGATCGATATAACAAATACCATTATATTATGCCCAGTCTCTTTTGTATCGTCATAAGTTACACTTTCTATGTTGGAATCATTCTGGGCAATTTGCGACGATATTTTAGCTAATACCCCTCTTACATTATCGACTTCGACCTTGATAGAGGCACTAAACATATCATCAACATTATCATCCCATGATAAATCTATGGTTTCATCACTCTGTTTTTTCATATGATTAATACTTCTACATTTTTGTCTATGAACTACTATACCTTTCTCTTGACTGATATAACCTAGAATAGGATCCCCGGGTATCGGATAGCAGCATTTAGCATAAGAGACAACAAGACCCTCTGTTCCTCTAATTTGTATATCAGAAGATGATCTTGAATTCTTAGCCGGCATTTCAGTAGGTGATATTCTCATAGCAATTAACTTTGCAATAATATTACCTAATCCTATTTCTGAATAAAGATCATTTATTGTCTTACAAGAGTACTCTTGTAAAATGATTTTTAAAGTATTTTCAGGTATGTCATTTATTTTAATTTCAAAATCTTTTAAAGCATGCTTAAGGAGTTTTTTACCTAATGAGATAGCATCATTTTTTTTGATAGATTTTAATGAGGCGCGTATAGAGTGTCTAGCTTTTTCAGTTACTACGAAGTTTAGCCAGCTTGGATCGGGTCTTGTAGACTTATCGGTAGCGATCTCTACTCTTTGCCCATTTTTCAATATTGTACTTGGCGATACAGGTAAATCATCAACTTTAGCAGAGGCATAATTATTACCAAGGTCGGTATGAACTGCATATGCATAATCTATTATTGTTGATCTTTTTGGTAAATCAAGAATGTTGCCTTTTGGAGTAAAAACATAAACTTTCCCAGGGTGTAAGTCTGCTTTAATACTCTTCAAATATTCTTTGGGATTTCCAGAATCTTTTTGGATGCTTAATAAATTAGTTATCCATTGTTGTTCTTTAGTATAGTTTTTTATCGAAGGTATGTTTTTAGATTTATAAAACCAGTGGGATGCGATACCAGACTCTGCAAGTATATTCATATCTTTTGTTCTTATCTGAATTTCAATTGGCAAACCATGTGGACCGATTATAGATGTATGTAGTGATTGGTAGCCATTTGATTTTGGTATTGCAATATAATCTTTAAACCTACCAGGAACTGGGGTGTATAAGTTATGAATTATACCAAGAGAGCGATAGCAATCGTCTACCTTAGAAGTAATTACCCTAACACCAAATAAATCATTGATCTGAGAAAACTTAAACTCTTTAAGTTTCATTTTTTTATATAATCCATAAACATGTTTTTCGCGCGCTATAACATCAGTAATTAAACCCTCATCTTTTAGTTTTTGCTCAATTAATTCCTTAATCTTTTCCATTATTTCTTTTCTATTTCCTCTAGACTTTTGTATCATTTTTTGAAGAGTAAGAAACCTCATTGGGTAAACAGTTTGAAAGGCTAAATCTTCAAGTTGTTTATTAAGCGAGTGTATTCCAAGTCTTAATGCAATAGGTGCGAAGATTTCGAGAGTTTCTTTGCCAATTTTTTTTCTTTTTACGTTATCTAGGGCATTGATTGTTTCTAAATTATGTTTTCTGTCAGCAAGTTTAATGAGTATAACCCTTATATCCTGACTCATAGCTAAAATCATTTTTCTTAAATTAGCGGCATCTGCTTCTTCTGTTGTTGAAAATGATAATTTATCAAGTTTACTAACACCGTCTACCAATTCTGCAACCTTAGATCCAAAATTCTTTTTAAGTTTTTCTTTTCCAATTTCAGTATCTTCGATAACATCATGTAAAATTGCAGCCATTATAGACTCATGATCTAATTGAAAGTCAGCAAGTATAGAAGCGGCCGATAAAGGATGATGGATGTATGCTTCACCAGACTTTCTAATTTGTCCTCTATGAGCATCACATGCTAAATTAAAAGATTTTTCAATTTTTTTAATTTGATATGTATTTAAATATTTATTTAATTTTTTTTTAAAATCTAAATATTTTTTACTTGATATATTGAATTCGTGAGAATTCTTTGTTGTCTTTATTGTTTCCATTAATGCTAATGGTGTTGATTATCCTGGTTTTGAAGTGTCTATAGATTCAACAACTTCGTCATCGGTTTCATTTTCTATATGATTAGAATTAATGTCATCAGCTTTTATTTCGTCAGATATACTTTCTTCTGTTTGATTGGTTGATGCTGTAGCCTCACTTGCAGGTATATCCTCAAGTTGCTGAGATAATTCATTAATTACCTCCTCCTCACTAACTCCATCGCCAAACAACTGACTCTCTATTTTTTCTTTATTACTAATCTCAAAATAGTCCATTCCAATCTTCCCAGCAGATATTTCCCTTAAAGCAATAACTGTAGGCTTATCTTGAGAATCAATCAATGGCTCAGCTCCAGATGCTAAATCTTTTGCTCTTTTACCTGCAAGGGCGCAAATATCGAATGCATTATCCATATTTTCTAGACAGTCTTCAATTGTGATTCTAGCCATAACTCTACCTTGTATTAATGTTGTAATTGTATCAGATAAAACTTTTTAAACAATGCGGTTATTGAGGTTTATTAGTTTTTTAGCCCAACCCGTCAGATTATTATTACTTGCATGATTAAAGATAATTATACCTTTTAGTACATCGAGAGCATGGTTAAAGTCATCATTTACTATGACATAATCGGCATATTTTGCATAATCCATCTCTTTTACTGACGACGCCATTCTTTTATTTATTACTTCCGTCTCATCTTCCCCACGGTTTTCTAACCTTTCTTTAAGAGTATTGATGCTTGGCGGAATTATATAAATTGACACAGCATCTGGTAAAACGCTTTTTACAGCTAACATTCCCTTGTAATCAATTTCTAATATCACATCTGAGCCAGTAGATGTAATAGACAAAACTGATTCTAGTGTTGATCCATATAGATTTCCATATACATCCTGAAATTCGAGAAAATCATTATTTCTAATTTTAGTATTAAATGTTTCTCTATCTATGAAGAAATAATCTCTCCCATCAATTTCTGAATCCCTTATTTTTCTTGTGGTATATGATATAGATGGTTTGACAAATGATATAGAATTACAAGCTCCTTTGACTAAACTTGTTTTTCCTGCTCCTGAAGGAGCACTTATAATATAAACCTTAGGCATAAAATTTGATTGATTATTATTAAAAGTAGTAAAATTAAATTATAATACAAAGAAATTACAATTTGGAGATAATATTATGGGAGATCCATGGAAATCAATTAGTCCCGAAGGGGTGAGAGCGTTTACATATGGAGTTTTATCTACTCTTTTAATATGGCTATGGACAGAAGATTATTTACTAATTGTAAATGATCTATTGATCATGATAGGTACTTCGATTTTACTGGCTAAATCAATTGTGATAAGCACTGTTATCTCATTATTAATTATTCTAATTCTTTACGGATTACATGGTAAATTACCTACTACTTTAATGTTACAACATATGACTTGGGTTAAAAATCCTGACAAATTTTTATTATTTTTTTATATTTGGATCAACTTAATAGCCGCCGGCTTAATGAATGTATTTGAACTCAATAAATTTCATCAATTTGTTGTTCTATTTGTAATATTTTTATTACCTTCTTTAATATTAGGTTTACGCATACAAAAGAAAGGCGGCAATATATAATTAGTCTTTAAAGCTTTTAGGTAAAATATCTATCCCAAACTTTTTGCCCAGTTTAACTAGGAAGGCAATAGCGACTAGACCCCCTGGTAAAGCAAATACGCCCAGTAATCCGGCGTTTTTGATTAAGTCAGTAAACTGGTTATTTGCTTTAGAAATAGTCTTGGCATCAAGCTTCTCTCCGGCCATATACCTTCTATATACTTCCAGCATCTCTGAAGTCTCTTTAGATTCAGCATCTAATATTTTTTGAACTTTATTAAGACCATCAATAGCCTTTTTTTTATTTTGATTAAACTTATTTATCAAACTTTTATAGATATCTAAATCTTCAATATTCATTTTTTACTTTCAAAGTTAGCTTAATGTGTCTAAACTTAGACTATAGAGAATAGTTTAACATCAATTAGCTTACAAATTATGCCAAAAGATAATAATAATATTTCCATTTCTATAGACACTAGTTATCTTCAGCAAGAATCAGATCCTGAGAATAATAAATTTTATTTCCTATATACCGTATCTATTGTTAATAAAGGTAATATCGGAGCTAAACTATTATCAAGACATTGGATAATAGAAGATGCAAATGGCAAAGTCCAGGATGTTAAAGGAGAGGGAGTTGTTGGGGACCAACCATATATAAATCCTGGTGATGAATACCAATATACCAGCGGGACTATCCTCGAGACATCGTTAGGGACAATGAAAGGTACATACCAAATGATTAATGATTCTGAAAGTTACTTTGACGCAGAGATCCCTGAATTTGTCCTAACAATACCCAGAGTCATTCACTAATTCTTGTATATATCTTAGATGAATACTTAATTTTACTCTTTTCGCATTTTAGATTATCAACAGAATCCAAGCTCCAGTTATCAAGGTTGAACTCTGGAAACCAAGTATCTCCTGAATAGGAACCTTCTACATAAGTTATGTATAGTTTATTGACAAAAGGGAAAGCTAGTTTATAGATTTCAGACCCACCAATTATAATAATTTCTTTATGTTGAGAAAAGTCTTTAAATACATGTTCTAAATTATTATAAACAATTACTCCTTGTTTAAAATATCTTTTATTAGATGTTAAAATAATATTATCTCTGCCATCCAATATCCTTCCTATAGACTCATGAGTTTTTCTTCCCATAACAATTGGTTTACCCATAGTTAAAGATCTAAAACGTTGAAGTTCGCTTGGAATGTGCCATGGTATCTGACTTTTTTGACCAATTAAATTATTTTTATCCATTGCAACAATTATCGATATAATAGATTTCATACTGATACTGAAGCTTTTATATGTTCATCTGGATTATAGTCTTCTAGCGAAAAATCATTATATTCATAATCGAAAATAGACTTAACATCTCGGTTTATTTTAACAGTCGGTAATTTCTTGGTAATTCTATCTAGTTGTTGATTGACCTGATCTTGATGATTTAAATATATATGGGCATCGCCTAGTGTATGGATGAATTCTCCATAACCCAAGCCAACTTGATCTGCTATCATCATAGTTAATAAAGAATATGATGCAATATTAAATGGGACTCCAAGAAATATATCTGCACTTCTTTGATAAAGTTGACAGGATAATTTTTTATCATGAACATAGAATTGAAACAAGATATGACATGGAGGTAACTTCATTTTATCTAGATCACCAACATTCCATGCAGATACTATATGCCTTCTAGATTCTGGATTACTCTTGATATTTTCTATAAGAAGCTGTATCTGATCTATATCTTCCCCATTTGCAGTTCCCCACGATCTCCACTGATTACCATAAATTGGGCCTAATTCGCCATCTTCATCTGCCCATTCATCCCAAATTCTAATATTATTTTTTTTTAAATAATCAATGTTTGTGCTTCCTTTTAAAAACCATAAAAGTTCATAAACAACAGATTTGAAATGAATTTTTTTTGTTGTCACTAAGGGAAAACCATCGGATAAATTAAATCGCATTTGATAACCAAATAATGATATGGTTCCGGTGCCTGTTCTATCAGATTTAATATTTCCGTTAGCTAAGACAGCTCTTAGTAAATCATGATATTGTTTCATACTATATCTTACCCTTTTTTGAATAATAATATATTAAGATTCCGACAAAAAACATAGGTACAGATAAAATCATACCCATAGTCAACCAACCAGAATATAAATATCCTATGTGTGAATCTGGTACTCTCACAAGTTCAACACAGAATCTAAAGAATGCATAAAATATAAGAAAGGAAGATGTTAAAACTCCTGTATCAGGCTTATTTTTTTTAATGAATAGAAGTATAACAAATAATAATAAACCCTCTAAAAAAGCTTCATATAACATAGAGGGGTGTCTTGGAATCATATCAACCCTAGGAAATATTACACCCCAATTAGAATATGTTGGGGCTCCGAACAATTCAGAATTAATAAAGTTACCAACCCTTCCTAAAAATAATCCTATAGGAATAAAGATGACCAAAAAATCTGTAAGCTTGAAAAACTTAATCTGATTATTGATACTTAAAATAAACAAACTAATACAAATGCCTATTAATGCGCCATGAAATGACATACCTCCTTCCCAAATAAATAATATTTTTAATGGATTTGCACTATAATATTCAAAATTATAAAAAAGAACATATCCTAGACGTCCACCAAGAATAATAGATATTATTGAGAGAAAAACTAGATGATCAATAAAACTTGAGCTAAATTTATATTCAGCACTAATAACTATTTCCCTCTTCATCATATAATCAATCAGTAGAAAAGAAATAGCATACATAGCTCCATACCAATATAAATCGATTGAACCTATTGAAACCATGACTGGATGTATATTATGTGTATATATCATTTAAAATTGAATTATTATAATAATTATAATAGCCTATGAATCTGTACTATAAAAACAAATAATGAATAGATTAAATAAAGAGAAAAGTGATTACTTACTTCAACATGCAGATAATCCAGTAGACTGGTACCCTTGGTCTAAAGAAGCATTCGATAAAGCGGAAAAGGAAGACAAACCAATAATACTATCAATTGGTTATTCTGCATGTCACTGGTGTCATGTAATGGCTCATGAATCATTTGAAGATGAAGCTACAGCAGATATCATGAATAAGTTTTTTATCAATATCAAACTAGATAAAGAAGAAAGACCTGATTTAGATAAAATTTATCAAATGTCTCAAACCATCATTACAGGTAAGACTGGAGGTTGGCCTTTAACAGTCTTCATGACGCCAAAAAAGTTTCCCTTTTTTGCTGGGACATATTTTCCTGACACCGAAAGACATGGATTACCATCATTTAAAGATATTTTAACTAGAGTCAATGATTTTTATAGAGATCAAAAAAAAGATATTGAATTACAAAATGTACAGATTAAAAATATATTCAACAAGTTAAACCAATCTAAAGAATCAAAAAACATAATCGATGATGAATTACTTGAGACAGTAAAGAATGAATTAGTCGCATCTATTGATAAAGTTCATGGAGGGTTTGGTTCTGCTCCTAAATTTCCTCATACGAATAATCTAGATTTTCTCATTAAAAGTCTGAAAAGTGGAGATCAAGATACATTGGATATCATAAATTTAACTTTGATGAGAATGTGTTGTTCTGGCATATATGATCACTTAAAAGGTGGGTTTTTTAGATATTCAGTAGATGAGCTCTGGATGATACCACACTTTGAAAAGATGCTATATGATAATGGTCCAATGATTAGTATCTTATCTAATGCATATAGAAAAACAGGAAATATAATCTATCTAGATAGGTTATCAAAAACATGTGATTGGATTATAGACGAGATGCAAAGTAATGATGGGGGGTATTATTCTACAATTGATGCTGACTCAGAAAATAAAGAGGGAAAGTTTTATGTTTGGTCTGATGAACAACTTGAGAAGATATTAAATTCAAAAGAGTTAGAAATATTTAAGAAGATATTTGTAGTATATGACAGACCAAATTTTGAGGGAGAATATCATCTACATATAACCAAAACTAATGAATCATATTATAAGGAGAATCTAGAAAAGGCTCATCAAATCTGTACAAAATTATTCAATGAGAGAGAGAAAAGAGTAAGGCCCGGAACAGATAAAAAAATACTTGTATCTTGGAATTCACTTGCAATTGAAGGAATGATAAATGCGTATAAAGCAAGCGGGAATAGAGATTACTATAAATCAGCAAAGAAATCTTTTGCATTTATTAAAAATAATATGTGGAAAAAAAATAAACTATATGCCTGCTATCATGATAGAGAATATTTTTCTGCATATCTTGATGACTATGCATTTTTATCAAAATCATGTTTGGAGTTATTAAAAGTTGAATGGGATGATAATAATTTTTCTTTTTTAATAAAGCTTGTTGATACATTAATTAATGATTTTCAAGACTTAAAGAATGGGGGATTTTATTTTACACCAAAAGATCATGAAAAACTTATATATAGGCCAAAGTCTTATATGGATGAATCGCTGCCATCTGGAAACTCTGTAGCAATTGATATTCTTATGGAGGTTTATGAATTAACAGGCGAAAGCAAGTATCTAAGTGCTGTAGAAAATGCACTTAAATCAGCTCATGATTCACTAACTAGATCAAGTTTCTCGCATTGTAGTTTGCTTCTTGCAGCGCCAAGAACAGAATTTTCTAAAAGGCTGATTATAATAAGATGTGATAAAAAAGATTTAAA
>MDTB01018304.1_pt1 | contig 17590 bp, 16 predicted proteins | sample 811161 | NCBI WGS metagenome assembly MDTB01 (sample SAMN05326650, study PRJNA326480) | marine metagenome | isolation source: seawater | place: Mediterranean Sea | collected 2009
AAAACAAGTGTTGGTTTTTTTAATTCTTGAATAACATTAGCTACAGTAAAAGTTTTTCCTGATCCAGTAACTCCCTGAAGAGTTACATGATTTTGATTATTAATGAATGAGTCAGTTATACTTTTAATTGCATTTGGTTGATCTCCAGTTGGTTTAAAGTCTGATGTTAGTGAAAAGCTCATTAATCTATCTGATTATCATCAAAATCTGTTTCACTCATTCTATCACTTACATTGAATATATTGGTGGGAGCCACTTTGGGAACTTCACCGACTGAATTAATAACAATATAATTACTATCATCATTAATAAATTCTCCAACCTCATAAAGTTCAATAAAAAATGTCCAATAATTTAAAAAGTCATAAATAAAAATAAGTTTATCATTTTTTAAAATAAAAAAATTTGAAATAGGAATGTTATCCATTATTTCATCTTTATCATCAATTTTAAAAATTTTAATTTCATCAAGTTGTTCCCAGTTATCATCTGTTTTATGAAATGTAGATATTTCAGATGAATCAAATCCAAATTCAGTTGAAATTATATTACTGAATTCTATAAGTGAAGTACTAGAGTCTAATACTATGTCTCTCAGGACATCTTCTTTAACGTTTAATATTATTCTAAATTTTAATTGCATTATTTGAGATATTGTACAATAGTAAAAAATAAAATTGAATGCCAATAATCAATGTTGAAATTAATAAATGTATTGGTTGTGATGTAAATGGAAAATGAAAATAGTACATAATTATACCAGAAATAATTTGTAAAACAATTAAAAAGTTTACTATATATATCAATCTTGATTTTAACCCACTTTTTATTGCTTTAAAATATATTACAATATTTACAATAATAATTGACCAAGAAAAACTCCTGTGAAAGCTGAATGTGCTTGAGATATTTTCTATCCATTTCTCTTTTTCTACATAATTGAAAAATTCCATTTTAATATCAATGAATTTTCTAACTTCTGTTCCAGTGATTGTTTGAATAAGTAGAAGTCCTAATGATAATAATACTAATAATGAGATATTTTTTGATATTTTAAATCTAAGTTTTCTAGTATTTGAAAATGCTAAAATAGAGAATAGTATAAACAAGAGGACTATAGCCATTAGCATATGAACAGTTATAGTATTTGCGGTAAGGTTGCTATCAACTACAGTTTTACCCAACCAAGCCTGAAAGAGAATTGCAATTAAAGCTAGGAATGATAATGCTGAAGTTAATTTTTTTGTTTTAATAAATTTTAAGGAAATAAAAAATAATATTAAAACGGATAACCCTGCAATAGCACCAATAAGTCTGTTTATATATTCAATCCAGGTATGATATACATTAAATTTTGAATAATCGTGTTTTGTATACTTACTCCAATTAAATGAATCAAATTTATCTTTTGATTTAAAACTACTATTAGCATAAAATAATTTCTCATCAATAATAATTATTTGATTTTTATTGTAGTCAAAATTTGATTTCCAATCTAATTGGGATCTCTCTGTGGGCGGAATTAAAAACCCAAAACATTTTGGCCAATCTGGGCAACCCATTCCACTACCAGTCATTCTAACTATTCCTCCAGCTAAAATAACAAGATAGACAATAATTATTGATATAATTGTGGTCTTGTGTAAACTATTCATTTTTCTAATCCTATTGATTTTCCGATTTTCAGCATTAAATTAAATGCTTCATCGAAATCATTTTTTATATCACCATCTAAAATTGCATTCTTGATCTTTTCCTTAATAATTCCAATCTCTTTACATGGCTTAATTTTATAATGATTCATTATGATTTCACCAGTTACTGGAGGCTGAAAGTTTCTTATATTATCTCTCTTCTCTACATCTTTAATTTTTTTTCTAACAACTTTGAAATTATTTTGATATTTAATAGACTTTTTAAGATTCTTGGTAGTAATGTCTGCTTCGCAAAGAGTAAGTAAATCTTCAATTGAGTCCTCTGCATCATAAATAAGCCTTCTTACTGCAGAATCGGTAACAATATCCTCAGAAATTATTATTGGTCTTGAACTCATCATTACTATTTTTTGAACATACTTAAGAGTTTCATTTAATGGTAACTTTAGTCTCTTAAATATCTTTTTGACCATTTTAGAACCTAAGTATTCATGACCATGAAATGTCCATCCAGTTTTTTTATCAAATTTTTTGGTTGGAGCCTTTCCAATATCATGGAGAAGTGCTGCCCACCTTAACCAGAGATTATCTGTATTTCTTGATATATTATCTAATACTTCGAGAGTATGATAAAAATTATCTTTATGCGTTTGGCCTTCAACTTCTTCAATTCCTTTTAAATCAATTAATTCAGGAATTATAAATTTTAGCAGATTTAACCTTTCTAAGTTTTTAAATCCAATTGAAGGGCTCTCTGTTAGAAGTATCTTATTAATTTCATCAGATATCCTTTCCGGTGATAAAATTTTTATTCTTTCTGAATTTTTTTTAATTGAATTTTTAGTCTTTTCAGCAATATTAAATTTTAGTTGAGAAGAAAACCTAACAGCCCTTAACATTCTTAAGGGGTCATCTGAAAAGGTTTTATTAGGCTCATTTGGTGTTACAATAATTTTCTTTGATATATCCCGTATACCACCGAAAGTATCAATTAGTTCCCCAAAACTTTCTTTGTTAAGTCTTATTGCGAGAGTATTAATTGTAAAATCTCTTCTTAGCATGTCATCCATAAAGCTTCCAGGTTTAGTGCTAGGATTTCTACTGTCTTTTGAGTAAGATTCCTTTCTAGCACCAACAAATTCTATCTTAAAATTATTATGAGTAATCATTGCTGTTCCAAATCTTTTATAAATATTAATTTTGGAGAGTGTAACATTTGGTTTAAGTTTTTTATGGAGTGCTTTAGCTAAATCAATTCCTGAACCAATACACATTATATCAACATCTTTTTTTAGATCTCTTTTAAGTATTATATCTCTAACATAACCGCCAACAATATATGTTTCGACTGACAATTCATCAGCTGTAGCAGAGATAATTTCAAAGATATTATCAGCTTTCAAATAATTTGATATATCAATATTAAAAGAATTCATCTCAGTTGGTCAAAACAATCATTTTCATAGTTATACTTTAAAATTTTTGAAGATACATTGCAATCTTTAGCTAGTTCAAGTTCTACTATATATCCTACATTTTCTTTTATTTCAGGGTTGATATCATTAAAATTTAAAGGTATCTTATTTCCTGAAAGATTAGCTGAAGTAGATACAATAGGTTTTCCAAAAGCTTCAATTAATTTTATACAAAAATTGTTTTTTGGAACTCTGAATCCTACTGAATTATTATTTCCAAGTATAAATTTGGAAATGTTTTTTGGATTTTCAAATATAAATGTGGTAGGGGAGTTATCTGTAACTAGATTAAGTTTTTCTATTTCATTTATATCAGCATATTTACTAATCATTTCAAAACTTGAGGCTAAACAAATTAGTCCATTTGAGTAATCTCTTTTTTTTAATTCAAATATTTTTTTTGATGCATTATCTGATAGTGCATCACATCCTATACCCCAAACAGTATCAGTTGGGTATAAAATAGTTTCACCTGATTCTAGTGCAATGACAGCATTTTTTAATTCCTTATCCAATTTTTGATAATTTTACCAGTAAAAGTATTGAAATTAATTCTAAAGATCTTTAATTAATATTTTCAAAAAGTTAGAAACTTGTTAAATAATCAACATACAAAATATATAGGAATTGATTTTGGAAAAAAAAGAACAGGTATATCAATTTCTGATTATGAAAAAATAGTCTCTTTCCCATTGGAGACTGTTCGCACTGATAATCTACTTGATTTTATAAATGTTTTAACTAAAAAAGAAAATATTGAAAGAATTATTATTGGTAAACCAATAAAACTTAACAATACGATACATGATTTAGAAAATGATATTCTAGATTTAATTGAAGCTATAAATAAATTGTTTCCAAATATAATAGTTGAGAGAATTGATGAACGATTTACCTCTAAGATTTCAAAGAAGATTTTAAATCAACTAAATCCAAAGAAAAAAATTAGAATGGATAAATCAATAATAGATAAAATTAGTGCATCTTTGATCCTTGAATCTTACTTAATTAAAATACGCAAATGATACGACCTGTAGTTGCATATGGTGATCCTATATTAAAGAAGAAAACTATGAAAATCAATACAAGCGAGCCTTGGAAATTGAAATCACTAATAAAAGATTTATGGGATACAATGTATAATGCGAAAGGAGTTGGAATAGCAGCCCCACAAATTGGTATTTCTAAATCTATTTTTGTCGCTGATTTTTCGTTTTTCAAAGATGAAGATAATTTTTTTGAAAATGAATTAATAAATATGAAACAGGTATTTATTAATCCAAAAATTATTAATGAAAAAGGGGATAATTTTACATATCCTGAGGGTTGTTTAAGTATACCAAATATTTCAGAAAATGTAAGAAGAAAGAGTAGGTTAAAAATTAGATTTTTAGATGAAAACTTTTCATCTCATGAAATGGAATGCTCTGGAATAATCGCAAGAGTAATTCAGCACGAAAATGATCATTTAAATGGAATCCTATTCACTGATAAACTTACATATAAGGAAAGAAAAAAGCTTAGGGAGGAACTAAATTTAATATCAGTTGGAGATATTGAAGTGAAATATAAAATGAGTTTTTTTAAATAAGAAGATTAGACTTTCTCAATCTTTTTAAGTTTATCTCTCCAAAACTCAATCTTTTTTTCAATTGATTCAATTTTAGTTGATACGTTTTTAAACAGTGGATTTTCAATACTTGAACTTGAAAAAAATTCTAAATTGTTCTGAAATTGATTAGACTCAACTTTAAGATCTGATATTTTTCTCTTAATAGTTTGAATTTTCTTATTGATTTCATTTGAATCAGCTTTAGATAGCTCAAGTTCAAAATCAAAAATTAAATTATCTTTTTCAGCTTTATCAAGGTCTAATAATTTTATAATTGATGAAATTTTACGGAGTAAATTTAAATTAAGTATCGTAGATGAATTTAAGTTAGTTTCACCAATTTCATTAAAATTTTGAATGGATGAAATAAAATCTGCCTTGAATTCATCTATTGTAAATTTCTTTTTAGAAAATTTTAGATTATCAATAAATTTAGATTTCTTTTCGTAAATTTTTTGTTCATTCTCATCTAGATTAACTGCTCCTGATTTAAGTATATTATAGAATTTATTTACTAATGGCTTAAAATCATTCCATAGTGAGTTAGATATTTTTCTTGGAAGATATCCAGCCTTTTTCCATTCTTCTTGTATCAATTTTACTTTATTTGAATTTTCAGATATTTTATTACTCTCAATAATAGACTTTAATTCATCAATAAGTGATTTCTTAATATCAATTATTTTTTTTAGTTCTTTTTTTTGATTCTTATAAAAATTATTTTTCTCAGTATTAAATTCTTTGGTAGCTAATCTAAAGTCATTCCATGATTTTTTATTTTTACTCCTTTGTAGATTTTTAATACCTTGAAATTCAACTTTTAATTTCTCAAAATCTTTTATTTTGTTTTGCCATTCTGAGTGAGTCTTTGGCACTTTAGAAGTTAATTCTTTCATTCTAATAATTACATTTTGTTTTTTTTGGTAATTATCTTGCTGAATGGTTGAGATTTCTTTTTGATAGCTTTGCCTTTTTATATGAATTTTTTGAGATGCAGTTTGAAATCTTATCCACAGATCTTCGCTATGTTCCCTTGAGACAGGACCCAACTCATTTTTCCATAGTCTATGTAAATCATTAAGATCCCTGGAAGCTTTAATTATATCATTAACATTGTCTAGTTGTTCTGCCCTTTCAATTATTTTCAATTTTTCTTCATAATTATGCTTAAAGTCAAGTTCTCTTAGATCTCTATTCAGATGAAGAAAATCATAAAATTTCCCAACATGGTGTCTATATGTCTCCCAAACATTATTCCTTTCTGTCACAGGAACTTGTCCCGTGTTGTGCCACTCCTCTTTAAGTAATTTAAACTTAGAATATAATTTATTAGGGTTCTCGTCAACAACTATTAAATCTTTAATTTTTTCTATTAAGGCTTGTCTTTTAATGAGATTCTCTTTTTGATTTGAGTTTAAATCATTAAAATACTTTCTCTTTTTACTAGAATATATCTTTAAATTTTTAAAAAAAACAGACCTAGTTGTACTTATATCATCAGAATTATTATTTTTAAGAATAGTATTAATGACTGTCCTTAATTCCTCAATTTTTTTCCTTTTAGTGAACCAATCGCTTAAATTAATTAATTCTCCAAATAAGTTTACATTATCAGATAACGACTCTTTTTTTGATCTAACCTTTTTTGTTTCTTTTTTATCTGATTTAGATGAGGTATCTTGATTTTTTAGGGGTAACTTTTGATCACCATACTGCTTCACCCATTCCTTATATGCCTTTGTTCTTTTATCTTTAGGCATCTCAGGAATAATATTAGATTCTGAAGTCTGATCACCATATTTTTTTACCCATTCCTTATATGCCTTTGTTCTTTTATCTTTAGGCATCTCAGGAGATGTATTATTTACTGGATCTACAGAATCCGATGAAGACTTTTTCGATTTTTTATTCGAGTCTTTCATTAAAGTTTATTTGCTAATATTTATACTCTAAAATTAAAAAAAAAAAATTGCAATCCTATTTAATAGATTTTGTCCAAAGATTCCACGACATTTCAGCTTGAAATTTTAACATTTCATATCCATTTAAAGTCTTACATCCTATTTCTTTTCCTTTTTTAAGAAATAGTGTTTCAGGCGGATTATAAACTAAGTCATATAAAATGTTTTCTTTTTTTAATAAATTGTATGGTAGATCAGGACAATTGTTAACGTTAGGATATGTTCCAACAGGTGTACAGTTTACAATTAAAACATTTCCTTTAAAAAAACTATGATTAATGTCCCAATATGATAAATACTCTTTTGAATTTCTTCTAGATACTATATTAAAAGGAATTTTATTTTTCTTACAAAAATAAATTATAGTTTTAGCCGCTCCTCCTGTCCCCATTATGATCATGGCATTAATATTATTTATTGAATTAACTTTAAGTGATTCAGTAAAACCAAATATATCTGTATTATAACCTATTTTTTTATTATTTTCAAAGCATATTGTATTTACAGCACCAATTTCTTTAGCCTCATCTGATAATTCATCTAAATAAGGGATAATCTCTTCTTTATATGGTATCGTTACATTTAAACCGCCTAAATCTTTATCTGAAATAAATCTATTAATAAGATTAATAGATTCTATATCAAAATTTTCATAATTATATCCCTTAAGGTTTATATCTGAACTGAATTTTTCTAAAAAGTATTTTCTTGAAAAAGAATATTCAATGTTTTTTCCTATTAAACCAAATTTTCTTGTATCTCTCAATGTCTATTTGCTAGTCTTTCCAATAAAACTACAAATAAGATACCAATTAGAATATTAAAAATTGTTATCCAAGTTTGAGAAATTGAAAAATCAGGAATAAATAATGATAAACTACCGGTCATATCTTCATTTTTCCATGGCCATACCCCAATTAAAGACCCAGCAATGAATCCAACAATGATTGAGATGGTAATTGTTTTATAGTTTTTTAGCATTAAGCTTAAGAGATTTGAAAGAAAAATCAAACCAAAAATAGATCCTAATGTAAATAATATTAGCACTTTCAATAGATATAATCTTTCTGGATCATTAATAAATGTAAAATCAAATGATAATGATTCAATAAGAGTAAAGTATAGTGCATTGACTGAATCAACCATAATTAATGTATAGTTGCCCATTAACAATAGTAAATAAGAGCCAGATAACCCAGGTAATATCATTCCAGATATTGCGATTACACCAGAAAAAAATATAATTAGATCTGAAGTTCCAACATTATAATTATCTGCAAAGCTAATTGAAAAGCCAGATATTATGCCAATAGTAACTCCAATTAAAGACTTTGTATTAATTTTTTCTAATTGATAATATATTACATAAAATGATCCTAGAATCATACCAAAAAATAATCCAAAAACATATAATTCATATTTTTCGATTAGCCTATCTAGTATAAGTGAAACACTGAAAAAACTGACAATAACACCAGAAAAAACAATAGTTAAAAATCTACCATTTATTTCTTTATAAAATGCTCTAAATCCTTGACTAAATAATATTTTAAAAGAAGTAAAATTTATCTTCTTAATTGAGTTAAGTAGGTCTTCATAAATACCTGTCACAAAAGCTACTGTTCCACCTGATACACCGGGTATTTTATTTACAGTACCCATGGCAACGCCTTTTAAAAAAAGAAATATGTTTGTTTTTAACATTTTTTAATATAAAAAAAATTAGACAAGTAATGTCTTATTTTCAGTAAATTCTGGGAATGATTCAATAAGCTTAGTAGGAACTCCGCAAACTTTATTTCCACTTTGAAAAAAGTAGATAGCTTCATTTAGTTTTCCATGTTTTAGTAAACAACCACTTATTGTAAAATCAACAAATGCTTTATTTGGATAGTGCTTTTTTGCTTTTAAAGATACTTTAAGCAGATCTGACCATCTCTTTGCATCAATTAAACATCTAATATAGCCTTTCCATATTTTCCATGAAATATTTTCATTGAAATCTAGAATTTGATTATAAAATTTAATGGAATCCTCATAGCATTGGGTTTTGTAGTATATAATGGAAATTAAATTAAGAATTTCTATGCTGTTATGATTATTATTAAGTGCTTTAGAAGCTAAGTATTTTGATTGTCTGTAGTTCTTCTTGTTAAAGTAATATTTAATAAGATAAATCCAAGCTTTTTCATTACTTGGTTCTTCTCTTACAGATTTTTTAATGTAGTTAAGAAATAATTTTTTATTATTTAATTTTTTATAGCATCTGGCAATTCTAAAATAGATATGTGAATTGGGCTCACTGAGTTCAATTGATAACCTAAAGTTATCTATTGCTTCATTTAATCTTCTAACTTTTTCTAAAACTTTTGCTTTTTCAATATATGCCGAAACAAATTGATCATCAGATATAATAGCAAAATCAAAAGCCGATAGACTTTCTTTAAATTTATGTTGTTTTTTGTAAATCTTGCCAAGTTGATGCCATGCTATCTTTGAATAAGGTCTTTTCTCAAGAACTGAACTTAATTCATTTATAGATTCTTCAATCATTCCTAAATTCTCAAAACAAAAAATTAGGTTATATAAAGATTGATAGTCTTCCTCGTCATATTCTAGACATTTTTTAAAAAATGGTATTGCAGATTGAAAATCTTCAATTAAAAGAAATTCCATTGCAATCATATTCCATATATCAAACTTATCATCAATAAATTCAAGTGCTCTTTTTAAAATTTCAATAGCTTCTTCACTATGATTATTTTTGGAATAAATAGTAGCTTTTTGCAGATATACTTCTCGATTTTCAGGATGAATATCTTCAAGATAATTTAATATCTCGTAAGCATCCTGATAGTTTGAATTAAAAATTAGTAGTTCAGATTTTAAAAGCATTAAATCTGTATTATTTGGATGTTGATTTAGCCCCATTTTAACTGACTTTTCTGCAAGAGAATAATTAGCTTGGTCTATGTAATGATGAGATATTAAAATGAATTCTGAAGAGTCAAAATAAAAGACAGCATTTGTCTTTAACATTTTCTCAAATCTTAATATTGTATCACTTAGATTACTCAAAAATATTTTTTCACTAAGTTAACTATCACATAGACCTCAATCATTTTGTGAAAAAAATATTTTCAACAAAATAATTAACATATTATTTACTCTATTTCAACAATATTAATTTTTTTATCAGCTTCACTAAAAAGGTCATTAATGCTTTCTGGTTTTTCATTCTCTCTCCATATAAATCCTGGAAGTCTCATTTCATTAATAATAATTTGATTTTCAGAGATAACATTACCATCAGGATTTCTGTAAAAAGAAACTTCTGATATTTCATTTTCACTAAACTTGATTAAAATAGAACTTGCTAGTGTATTATTCATTCCTATAAATTCTCCTTCATCAGAGTACATATAATATAATAGGGTGGAATTCTTTACAATAAATACGTTATCTAGCTTACCATCACTAAAGAATCCATCAAGCTTTTCCCCTTTGATTTGATTGAATCTATCGTTCACTAAAGAATCTTTTTGACTCATAAAGACATTTCCGCGGATAATAAGAGAGTCAAGCTCTTCAGTTTGCATATTAGACTTTAAAAAAATCTTGTCTCCAGTAATTTGATTTTTTCCAAACCAAATTATAGGGTTTATCTTATTTTTTTGCTCATCAGTGAGGCTCTTTAAATATTTAGAACTCTTTGGTTGTTTTAATAATTTTATGAGTCCTGTATCTTGGTTAAAGTGTATGGAGTCTGATAGACCTCTTACATCTGATTTCAAAATTCTAACATCATAGTATCCTTTTAATATTTTCTTTTCATCAGGGCCTGTAATTGTAATTGTATCTGAATGTATATACAAAGAATCATTTTTAATTATATTTACAGCCAGCGCATTTTTAGTAATTATTGCAGAATCTTTTTCTTTGAAAATCTCGCCGTAATGACCAGTAATTATTGAATTATTTACAGTATCATTAATCTTTATATTGTATGTAGCTGAAGCATATGATTTTTCATTTTCAAAATAAATACTATCACCATTTATGATTTTTCCATCATAATTTATAATTGCATTTTCTCTAAAAAACCCTTTCTGATTATTTGTATCATAGAAACCATTTTTACATAATACAGTATAATCAATACCAGTAATTAAGGTTTTATCATTAAAATATGTATGATTGGACTCTGTATAATATTCTAACTCTTCTGAATCTAAATTGTACTCTGGATTTTCAATAGTCACATTTGACTTAAAGATATATTTTTTTGGACCCATAAAATATGTTCCAGAATTACTTCTAAGAGTATTCTCATTGTCAATTATTTTTCCTCTTGAGTTATAATAAACAATATTTTTTATGCGGTCAAGGTAAAGCGTATCAGTATCAAGCCTCATATCAGGTCTTATTAAAATAACATTTCCATAAGCAAAAGCTTTTTTTGATTTGCCATCATATTCGAGGAAATCAGAAGTTAGTGATAATGTGTCACCTTGATTAAAGTTAACCTTTCCGTTTGCTTTAAAAGAGTTCTCACTAGAGTAGTAGTATGAAAGGTCTGATTCGATTCTGGCACCATCATGAAAAAGAATTACTCTTAAGTTATCATCTCTCTTTAGTATATTTGCACCAGGGTAATCTAAGGAATTTCTAACTGACTTTCCAGCTTGAATTATTTCAATAGTTTTTTGCTCTTGACTATTAACCAAATTAAGGGTTAATAGAAAGATTAAAAAATTTTTTATAAACTTCATCTGTCTCTTGTAATTGTTTGATTCCTATTAGGACCAACAGATATTAATTTAATTGGTACTTTAACAAAATTCTCAATATAATTAATATAACTTATAAGTTCATCAGGAAGATTATCTTCAATTTTAATTTGAGTAATATCGTCATCCCACCCTTTGAGCTCTTTATAATTAGGAATTATTTTATTTGAGGTTAAATCATAGGGAAAAAAATTAATTTTTTTACCATTTAAATTATATGAGGTACAAACATAAAGCTTATCAATTGAACTTAGAACATCAGATTTCATTATGCTCAACTCAGTTACACCGTTAATTTGAATTGAATATTTTAGAGCAACTAGATCTAGCCATCCACACCTTCTATCTCTACCAGTAGTCGCACCATACTCCTGACCTATTTCTTTAATTTTTTCTCCAGTTGAATTAAATAATTCTGTAGGGAATGGACCAGATCCAACCCTAGTGGTATATGCCTTAAAAATACCTCTAATATTTTTTATTTTATTTGGAGGAACACCTAATCCAGAACATGCACCTGCTGAAGTTGTATTAGAAGATGTAACAAATGGATAAGTTCCAAAATCAATGTCTAACAAAGATCCCTGTGCTCCTTCTGCTAAAATTTTTTTACCTCTATTTATTGATTTGTTCAAATAGTTTTCACTTTCAATAATGTTGAATGATTTAATACATTCAATTCCTTCAAAAAAATCATTTTCAAGCATTTCAAGGCTTAAATCAATTTCCTGATTAAAACTTGATATAAGATCAAGATGTTTTTCCTTTAAAATTTTATATTTTTTCTTCCAGTTGGAATTAACTATATCTCCAACTCTAATTCCATTTCGACCGGTTTTATCCATGTAGGTTGGTCCTATTCCCTTTAAAGTTGAGCCTATCTTTTTTTTACCCTTTGAAGCTTCAGATGAAGCATCTATAATTTTATGTGTTGGAAGAATAATGTGAGCTCTTTTTGAAATAAGTAATTTACTTTGTAAGTCAATATTGAATTTTTTTAAACCAATGATTTCTTTCAAAAAAATCGCAGGATCAATTACAACTCCGTTCCCTATTACATTTACTGAATTTTTATTGAAAATTCCTGATGGAATTGTATGTAAAACATGTTTATATCCATCAAATTCTATTGTGTGTCCAGCATTTGGCCCTCCTTGAAATCTTGCTATTATGTCATAGTCTGGTGTAATTGCATCAACAATTTTTCCTTTCCCTTCATCTCCCCATTGAAGGCCCAACAAAATATCTAACGACATAAAATATTTATTTTTTTTTCTTAGTTGTAGCGTATAAATATAACGAATGATCCTGAATATTTATATCAAAAATTTCCTCTATATCTTTTTTAATTGATTGAATTCTTGGATCACAAAATTCCTTAACCTCTCCGGTATCCGTTATTATAATATGGTCGTGTTGATTATTAAAGTAACATCTTTCATATTGAGAAAAAGAATCACCAAATTGGTGCTTTCTGACAAGACCTGATTGAAGTAGAAGGTCAATTGTATTATAGAGAGTCGCTCTACTAACTCGATAATTTTTCTTGTTCATTTTCTCATATAGTGAGTCTATATCAAAATGTCCATCTATTGAATAAATTTCATTAAGGATACTAAACCTTTCTGGAGTTTTTCTATGCTTGTGATGATTTAAAAATTTTGTAAAAACATCGATAACTTCATTATTAACTTCTTTCTTTTTTAATTTCATTTATATTTATTTTCTTGATACTTTCTCAATTCCTTCAATTGATTTAAGCTTTTTTAATAATTTATTTAAAATTACTTTATTTTTAACTTCTACACTTACAAATCCTGAGAATGTTCCATCATTCGATTCAAAAGATATTTTATTCATATTAACATTCATTGAATTTGAAATTAATGAAGTGATGTTATTAATTAATCCAATATCATCAATTCCATTTATTTCTATTTGAGCATTAAATTCATGATTATCGGAGTCTATCCAATTAGCGGAAATAACTCTGTAAGCATAATTAGATCTAAGTGAAATTGAATTTGGGCAATCTTGTCTATGAACTTTAATTCCATCTTTAACAGATATAAAGCCAAAAACTTTATCACCTGGTATTGGGTTACAGCAAGATGCTATCGAATATTTTAATAATTCTTTTTCTTTTCCAAATACTAGTTTGTCAAACTTTATAAAATCTGTTGATTCTATATTTTTATCAACTTTATTATTTGATCCAATTCTTCTTTTGAAATAGCCAATGTAACTATTGTAATCACTTGCAAAACTTTTAATTTTTTTATTATCAATTGATCCAATTCCAATCTTGTAATATAAATCGTTACTTGCATTAATTTTAAAGAATTTCATCATTTGGCCTGAAACTTTATCATCAAGTTTTATTTTTAACTGTTTAAGCTTTCTCTCAAGTATCTCTTTACCATCCATTGAGATTCTATTCTTCTCCTCATTTATGGAGGATTTAATCTTTGATTTTGCCTTTGATGTTTCAACAAAATTTAACCAGTTAACATTTGGTTTAACGTTCTCAGAGGTTATTATATCAACTTGATCACCACTTTTCAATATATGACTTAGCGGTACAAGTTTTCCATTAACTCTAGCTCCTCTTGTCTTAATACCAATACCTGTATGAACATTAAAAGCAAAATCTAATGCAGTAGAACCACTTTTAAGTGATTTTAAATCACCTTTCGGTGTAAACACATAAATTTCCTTTGAATAAAAATTTAATTTAAAATCTTCAACAAAATCAATAGCATGTTCGTTATCATGAGTTAAAACTTCCTGTAGTTTTGTTAACCAGAGATCAACCTCATTCTTTTTAGATTCACCATGTTTATATCCATAATGTGTAGCATAACCTTTTTCTGCAATTTCATCCATTCTTTCTGATCTTATCTGGATTTCCACCCATTTATTTTTTGGTCCAACAACAGTTATATGAAGTGCTTCATATCCATTTGTTTTTGGAAGCGTAATCCAGTCTCTAAGCCTTGTTGGATTTGAAGTAAAATGATCAGTTATTATTGAGTATATTTTCCAGGCTATAAATTTTTCATTTTTTGGTGTTGACTTATATATTATTCTTATAGCAAATCGATCATAAACTTCATCAAAAGAGATATTCTTTTTTTGAATCTTGTTATGAATGGAATAGATTGACTTATTTCTTCCAATAATTGAGTATTTAATTTTTTGATCATCAAGACTATTGTGAATAAAATTTTTAAAAGAGTCAACATATTTTTCTTGATTTAAAGATTCTTTATCAATTTTATTTTTTATCAGATTATATTTTCTAGTTTCAAGTATTCTAAGACTCAGGTCTTCAAGTTCATTCTTAATGTTATATAGACCAACCCTGTGAGCTAATGGAGCATATATATATAGTGACTCTGATGCCATTTGATCTTTTTTAGCTTTAGACAAAAAGTCAATAGTTCTCATATTGTGTAACCTATCAGCTGTTTTTATCAAAATAACTCTTATATCCTTGTGAAGGGTAAGGAGCATTCTCCTATAATTTTCGGCTTGAATAGAATAGTCTTCATTCTTTTTTAAGGTTGAAATTTTTGTTAAACCATTTACAATTTTTGAAATTTCAAGACCAACACTTTCATTAAGATCTTTAAAAGTAACATCTGTATCCTCAACTACATCATGAAGAAGAGCAGATGCTATTGATATGTAATCAAGTCCAATATCTTTTGCAACTATCTTTGCGACTGCTATAGGATGATGGATATATGGATCACCTGATCTCCTCATTTGTCCATCATGACCGTTGTATGCGATGACAAGTGACTGATAAATGACCTTTTTTTCTTTTGAAGAGATTTTTTGAAAGCTATTATCAATTAAATCTTCATAAAGATCAGAAATGCTTTTTGGTAATATCTTATTTTCAATTAACACCTATAAATTTTGCTTACCTAAATTTACAAATAATAATTATGGATTGAAAGCAGCTATATTATTGATAACAAGAATATTTATTAAAATGGAATAAGTTGTCTGGTTTGACTATGCTTAAATTAGTAAATAGTTTTTGTTAATTCATTTTCTTCATAATAATGAATAATATACAATGAAACTTTTCCATATGTCATAATTCCAGCTTCTTGATTATTTGATTTAAGATATAAGTCATAAATGTAATTCTGAGCTTTATCTAAAAAATTATTAGAATATTTTGACCAAAAATTCTGTAATTTGTTTATGTCAGATATTACCTTTTCATCAAGTTTTGTAATATAATCGTCAAGTTTATTAGAGTTTTTTTTAGAAACCTCATTAAGTAAATTAATCAGTGCATAAAAATAGCCCGAATACCTAATGTAAGGTTCCTTGTTGTTTATTGCTTTACTAAATGCTACAAAGCTTGCATCTCCTTCATCTGCATATCCGCTTTGGTGAGCCTGCTCATGAAGTATTACAATTGGTATATTAACTAACGGGATCTTATCAACAAAAATTGCCTCTGATGTAAAAGGAACATAATGACCTGAAACTCTTTGATATAAAAATATGTCTGGGATAATAGATTTTTTAATATTAAATTCAGTAGTATTTATTATATCAACAATATCTGATTTATTTATATCCTCAGCTAAAAAAGATGATTCTTTATTTATCTCAAATATTACTTTATTAATTGTTTCATCTAAAATATGAAATTCATATTCAGACTTAATGTTAAGTTTATCGACTATAGATGGTTTAAGATAATTTAAACCCCAGAGAAAGTAGAATAGAAAATACAATATAGATGTAGATGCTAAAAGTTTTAAAAAGTCAGAAAGTTTGAAAGAAATAACTTTTACAAATAAATAGATATATAAAAATACAATTACTATGTATATTATCTCTCCAATTGGTATTTCAATTTTTGAAAATAAAAATGAATTTATCTTTATAAGATTATTAAAAATAAATCTTACATAGTAATCCTCAATTAAAGAGGGGTTATTTTTTAAAAAATTAACAATTAAAATTTGAGGAATTAATGCAATTGCAAGAAATAACCTAATTTTCAATTAATTAAATTATTTAATATCAACCAACTCTACATCAAAAATAAGTGTTGCATTAGGAGGTATAACCCCATTCCCAGCTCCAATTGCTCCATATCCAAGTTCACTTGGAATTACTAATATTGCTTTAGAACCTTTATTCAAGAGCTGCATAGCCTCATCCCATCCTTTAATAACTTGTCCAACACCGCATGTAAATTCAATTGGATTACCACGTGTAAATGATGAATCTATTTCTGAGCCATCAACTAATTGTAGTGAATAATGTACCGACAATAAATCATCTTTTTTTGCATTTGGTCCGGATCCTTTTTTTGAAATTTTATATTTTAAACCACTCTCAGTCTTTTCCATCCCTTCTGTTAACTCTTCAAGCCTTTCCTTTTCAGCTTCAGCTCTTAATATATCAGCCTCACTTTTTTCTGCAATGTAATTTTCAAAATTCTTTGTAGCATTAAAACTATTAGCAGCTTCTCCAATTCTAATAATTTTTATTTTTCTTATAATGTCATTTTGCTCAACTTTATCAACTACATCTTGGCCAGAATTTACTTTGCCAAAAATTGAATGTTTACCATCCAGCCACGGTGTTTCAACATGTGTGATAAAAAATTGACTACCATTAGTTCCAGGTCCAGAATTTGCCATGGATAATATGCCAGGTCCATCATGTTTTAGTTCTTCATTAAATTCATCATCAAACTGGTATCCGGGTCCACCTGATCCTGTTCCTGTTGGATCTCCACCCTGAATCATAAAATTTTCAATAACTCTATGGAACTTTAACCCATTGTAATAGCGTTTTCCTTCATGTTGATCGTCAACTACAGGGTGATTTCCTTCAGCCAACGCAACAAAATTTGATACTGTAGTTGGTGCTTTTTCATAATATAGTTCAAGAATTATATTGCCCTTTGAAGTTTCAAGGTCTGCATATAGTCCTTCCGATAAATCAGAATAGTTATTCATATTACATGAGTTTAAAGTTATTATTGAGATTAAGAGTATTAAATTCTTATTCATAGTTTTCTTTTATATATTTTTTAATATCACTTATAAAT
>MDTB01168238.1_pt1 | contig 17590 bp, 18 predicted proteins | sample 811161 | NCBI WGS metagenome assembly MDTB01 (sample SAMN05326650, study PRJNA326480) | marine metagenome | isolation source: seawater | place: Mediterranean Sea | collected 2009
AAGAAGAAACTCCAGCCTCGTCTGAGGTGAAAGAAGAAACTCCAGCCTCGTCTGAGGTGAAAGAAGAAACTCCAGCCTCGTCTGAGGTGAAAGAAGAAACTCCAGCCTCGTCTGAGAAAAAAGAAGAGGTCCCAATGACGCAATATCCAGCGCAGCCTGTTGGTGAGTGAATTGCGAGTTTTTTAAGTAGTCTAGTGACTAAAGATTTAATCATGAGCGAATATTCGGCTGAGCATGCGATCTAAAATTTTTATTTTTGTCATTGTCTGGCTTGCCGTTGTTGTTTCTGTTTTATTTCCCGCCTTCGCTGCGGATCGAAGTCAAGCGGCTGGCGAGTACATTAATCTAGAACTCATTACCCAGCATAAGCCTGCCGAAATGGGGCAGACCTCATATCTCGGCATACAAATGTCGCTCGAAGAGGACTGGCATATTTACTGGAAGAATCCCGGAGATACTGGTTTGCCCACGCAAGTCGATTGGCTGCTTCCTGCGGGGTTTGCGGTTGGCCCGATCCAATGGCCTCCACCTATTCAATTTAAGTTAGAGAATTTTGTTAATTTTGGCTACGACCAAAATGTGCTATTTCCATTCCAGTTGGTGATTTCAAATGATGTAGCGCCGGGGATATACTCGGTGTCAGCGAAAGTCTCTTGGTTGGTATGTAAGGATTTATGTATACCTGGGGATGCTGTGCTGTCAACTGACATCGAGGTCGCGGGGTCAGGCGTGCTCACTGCTGATGCGAGTGTTATTGATCGAGCTATTGCAGCACTGCCGAAGGAGGCAGCTGATAATTGGTTCAAGGTCAAGGTAACTGAGGACGGGCAATGGAGTGTTGACTTGAGCGGAGTTGATTCCATTATTTCTACGGCTGAATTCTTTCCAGCTTACCCTGACCTGATTGAATACCAGGCATCTCAAACACTAGGTGTTAGTTCAAGTGGATTTGTCTTGAGGGGTCAGCTATCAACGGATTATGGAAAATCAAGTAATCCTTTCGAAGGCACTTTAGTCTTACGCAACAATGTTAATAACGATGTGTCTAGTTTTGATATCACACGTTCTACAAGTCAAGTATCCACATTAGAATCTCTAGTTGATTCTGATGAGGATAGAAAGCCTGTCTATAGCCTTTGGCTAGCGATAGCTTCCGCTCTTATTGGTGGAATCATTTTGAATTTTATGCCGTGCGTATTACCTGTCATCGCAATAAAATTAATGTCGCTCATTGGTCTTGATGAACGCTCAAAGGCTGAGCATTATAAAGAGACAGTGCTATTTGCCTTAGGGGTTATCCTAACTTTTTGTCTAATAGGTGCCATACTGCTGGCGTTGCGATCGGCTGGTGAGCAGGTAGGTTGGGGTTTTCAATTGCAGGATCCTGTAACGGTATTAGTGTTGGTTGTCCTATTTTTCATACTTGCTTTGAATATGTCTGGCTTATTTGAGGTAGGCACAAGTTTGCAAGGAGTGGGTGGGACTACCAGGAGTTTCGGTCGACTATCCTCATTTATTTCAGGTGTTCTTGTTACGGTTATTGCTACACCTTGTACCGCTCCTTTTATGGGCGCTGCAATTGGTTTCTCCATCGCACAAGGTGCTGTGGCGAGCATGCTTACTTTTCTCGCACTCGGAATAGGAATGGCTACTCCATTCGTATTGATTTCTTTGAGACCAAGTCTAGTAGCCTGGTTACCGAGGCCAGGGGAGTGGATGAATACTTTAAAAAATCTGTTGAGCGTGCCTTTGTATTTAACCGTCATATGGCTTATTTGGGTACTTGGACAACAAACCAACATTCACGTTGTATCTACGGTGCTGTTCACTTTAGTCTTTATTGGATTATGTGCGTGGGCTATTGGGAGGATACAGTATCGAAAAATTCTACGGTTAGCGAGATGGAGAACCCTGATTGTGGTCAGTTTTTTGATTGCCATGCTTGGATTGAAGGATGTTGTGAGTTCTTTTAGTCAGACAACAGCGGAAAAGGTAGGTACGAATATTTGGTTGCCTTGGTCCTCGCTACAGGTAAGTAAGGATCGGCAATTAGGCCGTGCTGTTTTTGTAGATTACACAGCCGCTTGGTGTATTACCTGCCAAGTAAATAAGAGGCTTGTACTTGAAGATCAAGATGTTATTGCCGTTTTTGAAAAAAACAATGTAATCACTTACAGGGCCGATTGGACCTCTAGAGATGCTGAAATCACTGAGTCACTGAGCACGCTTGGAAGGTCGGGTGTTCCGGTTTATGTGTACTATCCGTCTAATCAAAGAACGCCTATAGTTTTATCCGAGATACTCAGTAATGAAGATATCTTTGGTTTGTTCGAGGACTGAAACAGCATATGTTCGATGTTAAATTTTCTGTTGGATCTAGATAAAATTTTAGGGTGACTGATATTGGAGCGAACCGAGCGATTTTATAAAATTGATCGATTATTGAGGGATAATAGGTCGGTTTCTTTAGAACGATTTCTTGAAGTGTTGTCAATATCCAAAGCAACCTTTAAACGTGATATCGAATACATGAGAGACCGGTTGAGTGCTCCGATTATTTGGGATCGTGAATTACGAGGCTATATATTTGACGAGACTATTGAAGATGGTCAATCTTATGAGCTACCAGGTATTTGGTTCAATCAATCGGAGATTTTCGCCTTGTTGTCAATGGAGTCATTACTCAGTCAAATCCAACCGGGTTTACTTGGACCGAGACTTGATCCTCTTAAACAAAAACTGCGTGATCTTATCGAGGTAGGAGAATACTCAGTAGATGTGATCAAGAACCGTATAAAGATTCTTAATATGGGTTCACGTAGTCGGAGTATTAAGCATTTCGAAGTAATCGCATTTTCTTTGATGCAACAGTCCCAATTACAGCTGACATATTATGTGCGGTCTAGGGAGGAGTTAACTAAAAGATTTGTTTCTCCTCAGCGAATCGTTTACTACCGAGACAATTGGTACCTGGATGCATGGTGCCATTCAGTAAACGCTATACGTAGTTTCTCGTTAGATGCAGTGCGTTCTGCAAGATTGGGTAATGATGATGCTATACAGTGTGATAGTGAGGAACTAGATTCGGTTTTGGGTTCTGGATATGGAATATTTTCAGGTACCAATTTATCTTGGGCTAAGCTTCGTTTTCGTCCTGAGCGCGCCAAGTGGGTGTCTCTAGAAGAGTGGCATCCATTGCAGCGGACTGAATTTGACGGAGAGGGTTATTTTATTTTAGAAATTCCTTATGCCGAAGAGCACGAATTAATTATGGACATTCTCAGGTTTGGTCCTGATGTTGAAGTGCTTAAGCCTGCCTCTTTGCGCCAAGCGATTATAAAAAAAACGACGGACATGGTAGCCGTTTATCAGTAAGTATCTGATTTATATGTAGTATTCGCATAAAAAAAGATTTATTTTTTCTCACTTAGGCTCATCTGGTGAGCCAGTACAGAGCGCACACTGTCCTCAACATAATTAGTTATCGTGGAGGTAAGTGATGGAGCAGCTGAGTTTTTTTCATAATGAAACAACTAGTAACAAGCTAAGACGTTACATTGTAAATATAAGGAGTCGAGTGGACCAATCAGTGTCCATTGCTAATGTCGGTTTGGCTGATGGCCCGAGAGAATTGAATATGATTTTGCCTCAATTTTCAAAGCTACCAAGAACTGTGAGTCGACGATCTGCAGAATTGGGCCCCAACCATAAGCGGTTGATACTTCGTGAAGCAAGTGAAAGATATGTTGTATCGACGCGACTGCGTGACTTGGCGGTGGTTGATCGATCACCGCGTGGTCGTCAGTTTATCCCACATGCACATATTATAAGTTCGATCGAACGGACATTAATCGCTTTAAGAATCAATCCAGAAGAGGTGGATGTAGAGGTCAAATACGGATCTTATGGTGCCCAAATGTCGCTTGTAGTTACGCTACCTGGTATTTTTGATTTTGATCCGGGACAAATGGATCCGTTCAGACTACAGATCGTTTTTCATAATTGCTTAAGTCGGGGCGGATTACGTTTGCTTGCCCGCTGGTTTCAGGAGGATATCGGCACAATTTTTTCTGTAGGTGTTTCTCAGTTAAATGCAAGCCTTGCGCATCGAATTCCCGCAAGGGAGGAAAATATCCTTCCTACCTTTCGGAAGGCTATAGAACTAGCGAGAGAAGATTCCGCCCGTTTATGTCAGTGGATAACTCAGGACATAAAAGATATTGATTTTCACAGGTGGGTTGCCGGCTCGGTTCGTCGTATGTGGGGTAGAAAGGGAAAACAGGAGGTTCAAACGTGCTTCGAATCAGGAGAGGAACATCAGTCTGTATTCGATATTTTGATAAACATTTCCGGTTATTCAATGAAGGCAAAAGATATTCTTAAACAGTGTGATCGAGTAGTAGAGGGAGCCGTCTTAATGCGCTCTTTATTGAAAAAAGTGAATAACTAATAACATATTAATTAATTTATGGTAATTCCTATTTGAAGGAAGTAGTTGTTTCAAAGGTTTTTCCAATATTAATCTAAAAGCGATATGATGGTGGCGCAGCATTCATATCTTCAATGGAAAGACCTAAGCACTCAAATGTTAATCTTTCGTCAACTATTTGATTTGCAATCTTCTACGTACACCTATCTCGTGGGTGATTCTGCGTCGAGAGAGTGTCTTTTGATTGATCCTGTCTTTGAACAGGTCATGAGAGATCATGCAATGATAAAGGAGATGGACTTAAAGCTCGTTGCCACAGTGGAGACGCATGTACATGCTGACCATGTTACTGGAGCCTGGTTGCTAAGAGAAGTGTCCTCTAGTGATATTGTGGTTTCAACCCAGAGCGGCGTTGTAGGTGCGCAACATTACGTAAGTCATGGAGATGTCGTACCCTTTGGTAGTAGAAGATTAAATGTGCTTGCGACGCCTGGACACACCAACGGGTGTATAACCTTAGTGCTCGATGACCAATCGATGGTATTCACAGGAGATTGTTTATTAATAAGGGGAACAGGACGCACAGATTTTCAAGAGGGAAGTTCCCAAGTGATGTTTCAATCTATTCATGATCATATCTTTACGCTGCCTGATATATGTTTAATTTATCCAGGCCACGATTATCGAGGTTTAACGGTAACGAGTGTGTTGGAGGAGAAGCGTTTCAATCCGCGACTAGGTGGAGAAGTCGATCTGCAAGACTTTTCCGGTTATATGGCCAATTTGAAGTTATCGCATCCAAAACAAATCAGTAGAGCAGTGCCGGCTAATTTGAAATGTGGGCAACCAGATGATTACAATGCTAGATTGAAAGCTCAGGAATGGGCAGAACTAAACTTTAGCTTCTCGGGAGTCTGGGAGATTGAGCCCTCAGCACTGGAGGAAATACTATCGCAAGTGCAAATTCTAGATGTACGGGAGGTCAATGAGTTTGAAGGACCATTGGGTCGAATTCCAGGTTCGAAACTAATACCATTGAATCAATTAGTGGCTCGCTATGATGAGTTGGATTCGAATGCCCCTATTGTGGCAGTTTGTCGGTCTGGAGCTAGATCCGCTCAGGCCATTTTGCATCTTCAAGAACTAGGATTCACGCACCTCGCTAACTTATCGGGCGGTATGTTGCGGTGGAACGTAGGTGGCCACACTGTTCTTGGGAAGTCCGATTGACCTGTTTTCAGGAGAAAATGTTTGATCGCTCATCTTTTCAATACCTCAATTCAATTAGTTGGTTTAAGATTCAGCCTGTTTAGTACGTATGAATGCAGGGCGAGCAGATAGTCGATCGAAGTAGCTTTGCATCACTGGAGGAAACGGCTCTGCAACGTGTCGCATATATGTAGTAAGTGCGATTCCCATCATGATGTCTGCACCGCTAAAATCCTCTCCGAGTAACCATTTTTTCTCCCCTAAAAAACGCATGACAGCCTCGAGGCAAAATGTGGCTCTTCGTTTGAATTCAGTGATGACTTCGATATTAGCGTCTTCTGGAAATGCTCTTTTGTGTCTTATAATTTCTGATGATGATGAAGTAAAGGTGGCCTCTGCAAACCAACTCCATTCTAGGTAAGTCGGATACAGGGGATGATCAATTGTAGGACGGAGTTTCCCTGCTCCATATTTGTCGATGAGATAGTGAACCATTGCGCCGCTCTCGGACATGGTGATTGAATCGTCTTGAAGGATGGGGACTTTTCCTATGGGACTAATTTGAAGAAATTCTGGACTGAATCGATACTTGGGTGAAAAGTCGATTATTTGGATTTTATATGGAACGTTTAATTCTTCACATGTCCAAATGGCTCTTAGGCCACGAGTATTAGGAAAATGGTAGATCTTTATCAAAAGTAATACCTCCTTAGATTTGATTCATGGAGTGGTAATAGCACCGCCAAAGTCGGCTGGGTCGATGATGCCCCATCAAAAATGTTCTACAGATAGACTGAACATGTTACGCGCCATCGTGGCTTCGAATGGGAAATGAAATCGATTTGTTCATCATATTAGATTAGTATTATTCATTCATTAATAAAGAAAGAGAAGAAATGAAAAAGATTTTGATTATAACGTTATTGCTTATGACGTCAGCTTGTTCTAAGGAAGCGGTAACGGCTGATGTTGCGCTAGAAACAGAGGACCAAAAGACTCTGTACGCTATTGGAATGATTATTAGTGATCAGCTCCAGGCCTTTGCTTTAAGCGAGGAGGAGTTAGCTCCCATCGTCCAAGGGATGATGGATGGAATTAAGGGAAAAGATGCGCAAGTGGATATGGCTATCTATGAGGCAAGAATCAACGAAATGATTTCTGAAAGGTCTGCAATAGTTGCCAAAAAAGAGGCGGCAGCGTCTGATTCCTACCTGAAGCAGTTTGAAGGTGACGAGTCAATCCTCAGGACTGATTCTGGTGCTCTTATAAAAATGTTAGAGGAAGGAAGCGGCGACCTTCCTATCGCCAGTGATACCGTTATGGTTCACTATGAGGGCACGCTAATCGATGGGACTGTTTTCGATAGCTCACTATCTCGTGGCTCACCGGCTACATTTCCATTGAGTGGCGTGATTCCGTGTTGGACTGAAGGACTTCAGAAAATTAAAGTCGGTGGTAAAGCCCAACTGATTTGTCCTTCTGATACGGCATATGGTGATCGTGGAGCACCACCCAAAATCGGGCCGGGCGCGACCTTGATATTTGAAGTTAACCTTATCGAAATTAAGTAGTGAATTAACCGAAAAAAAGGATGAAAGGATCGTCACATGTTGATTGATATGAGAACGTATAGTTGTCGACCAGGCACAATTAAGAAACATCTCGCCTTATATGAAAAGTTAGGTAAGCCGGCTCAAACCAAACATCTTGGGCAACCCCTTGCTTACATGCAATGCGAGAGTGGTAATCCTAATGAGTATGTTCACATGTGGATCTACGAAAATGCCGGAGACAGGCAAACCAAACGGGCTGCTATGCAGGCCGATCCTGACTGGATAAACTACCTTGCCGAAAGTGCAAAATTGGGTGCACTCGAGAGTCAAGCGAACAAATTAATGACTCCGGTGGGCTTTTTCCCTTCACCAAAGAATCTCGGGTAAGAGCTTTTTAAAACTAAGGACGATAGTTTTTTAGAAAAAATCCATCGTTCACCTAGTTTTGTTTCTCTCTCTCTTTTTGAATCAAAACCCGTCGCAGTATTTTTCCAGATGCTGATTTTGGAATTTTTTCTACAAACTCAACAAGTCTAATTTTTTTATGGGGTGCGACTTCCTCCGCTACAAATGACATAATATCTTCAGCAGTCAAAGTAAGTCCGCTTTTCATAACAACGATTGCTTTGGGTAACTCGCCAGCTGCTTCATCGGTGACCGGAATGACGGCTACGTCAGAAACTGATGGGTGCGTGAGCAAGAGCGCTTCCAATTCTGCTGGAGCGACTTGCATTCCTTTGTATTTGATGAGCTCCTTAATGCGGTCAACGGCATAAAAAAATCCTTCTTCATCCACGTAGCCGATGTCGCCGGTTCGGTACCATCCTTCTTTGGTAATACTCTCATTAGTTGCTTCTGGCCGGTTTAGGTAGCCTTTCATGATTTGTGGTCCTCGAATCCAAATCTCACCATTTTGATTTGTCGTCAGCGGTCGTTCAGTTTGCGGGTCTACAATCATTACTTCGGTATTAGGTAAGGGAACACCAATTGATCCTATTTTGTCTGCTTTGCTATTAATAGGTAGCAAGTGAGTGACTGGACTCGCTTCCGTCATGCCATAGCCCTGAGCGATATTACAGCCAACCCGATTAGCAGCTTCGATAGCTATGCCCTCGCCTAAGGGAGCTGCTCCCGAGAGAATAAGTTCTAAACTCGATAGATCGAATTGCTCAACTGCCGGATGTTTTGCTAAACCTAATACTATTGGTGGAACGACAGGCGCTTTCGTGACCTTATGTGTTTGGATGGCGGTTAGGAAGTCCTCCATATCGAAACGCGACATACACACTATAGTCCCTCGTCGATAAAGCGTGTATAGCATAATTACAACCATACCGTAGATATGAAAGAAGGGTAGAACACCAAGGACAGTGTCTCGTTCGCTTATTGCATTATGGCTTATCATGCCCTCAGTTTGACGCATGTTTACTACGAGATTGTAGTGCGTCAGCATAACGCCTTTAGGTAATCCGGTAGTACCACTCGAGTATGGCAGGACACAAAGGTCATTTTTCGGGGACATAGAGGGTTCTGATAACGCGTGATCATTTTGCATTAAATCTTTTAAATTTCGATACTCGGACTCGTTATCAAGAACAATGATTTCTTGGACTGGATGAGTCTCAGTTGCAGTTTTTGCTTTTTCCAAAAATGCAGATACTGTGACGATGATTTTTACATTGGCGTCAACTAACTGTTTGGCTAACTCCTGCGCTGTGTATAGAGGATTGACGGTCGTGCAGATTCCTCCTAGTTTTAGAACCGCCAGAAAAACAGTTACATATTCAGGTAGGTTAGGACTGTAAATCGCTAAAACGTCTCCTTTTTTGAAGCCATTTATTTGAAGGCCAGCGGCCAGTTGATTGATTGAGTCTGATAATTCTTGGTAGCTGATTTTATGGTTTGTTTCAGCTTGAATAATGGCTGTCTTATCCTTGTGTGCTGAAATATCTCCGAGCACAAATTCGGCCACATTTATGATGGGTGTAGACACGTCCGGATGTGGACCACGAAAAATCATCTTTATTCTCCCCTTCGACTCATATTTAATAGTATTTTTTCTTCAGTTTATATCATTATTGTAATAGTGCGGTTGGTTTAAACTACTCGGCCATCCAATAATAATTCTCGAAAGGACTTTCAGTGAGTATTCAGATTAATGGAATTGCACATATTCAACTTACCGTGAAAAGTTCTGCCAGTATTGAGTTTTGGCGGATGCTTTGCGGCTTTATGTCGATGAGTACGCTAATTGATAATGATGATGTTCACTACAGTATTGGTGGCCATACAGGAGTCTTAGTGCGCCTGGCTCCCGAAGAGAAGCGATCAATTCGTTTCGATCAAGATACTAGCGGTTTACATCATGTATGCTTTAGGGCGCGCTCACGGGAAGATGTTGAACTGATGTATTCATACATCAGTTCATTGACAAACGGGCGCATTGTTCATCCTCCAGAAGAAGGTGGACGGTTTGCGCCAGGTTATTACTCTATTTTGTTTGAGGACCCGGACGGTATTCGGATCGAGGTGAATTTTGTTCCCGGGAAGGGACATTTTGGCGAGAATGGACGATTAGGAAAAGATGGAAGCGGGCCGGCAAACAGTTATGGGGATGATGGTTTGACTAATAAATAAAATTGTAAAAGTAGGCTAAATTAAATTTTGACGAATTAGAAGAAAGGTAAGTATGAACAGCATATCTTTAGAGCAAGCGCAAAAATGCCTTAACGCCGCCGTTGAGAAGGCTTACAAAGAATTCAAACGTCCAATTTGTGTTTCCGTTTGTGATTCATATGGATATCAGTTGGCTTTTTTTCGTATGGATAAAGCGCCGATTCGTAGTATTGCGATTTCACAGCAAAAAGCGCATACCGCGACTCGAATGGGCATGTCGACCGATGCCTTTTTGGCTCGTCTGAATACAGATAACATTGATATTAGATATTTCTGTGATCCACTTATGACAGCCCTTCCAGGGGGTAATTTATTGGTTTCTAAAAGTGGAGAGGTATTAGGGGCTATCGGAGTGAGTGGTTTAAAGCCTGCTGAAGATCAGCTTATTACTGAAACGATCGCTGCGCAATTTGCGGAGCTCGGAGATTAATAAACAAATCGATATTTCCGATATATTTAGAATCTAATGAACGAAAACGAAGCCATAGCTAAGATTAGTAGCTTACCCAAAATTGGTTGGGTTTCTGGAATATTATTATTTTTAGTAATGCTGCAGCTGCCTGCTCCTGCAGGATTAAGCCGTGAGGCGTGGTGTGTCGCAGCATTAGCTCTGTTGATGGCGACTCTTTGGATTACAGAGGCGATACCACTGCCTGCTACTGCGCTATTGCCAATTCCGCTAGTACCTTTGTTGGGGTTATCCTCAATTAAAGAGACGGTTGTCTCATATTCGCATCCAATTATCTTCCTGTTCATGGGCGGTTTTATTGTCGCTCTCGCGATGGAACGATGGAAGTTACATCAACGAATCGCGCTTGTCGTCTTAAGATTCAGCGGCGACCGCCCCACATTTTTGATCGGTGGATTTATGGCGGTCAGTGCGTTTCTAAGCATGTGGGTTTCCAATACCGCAACGACCTTAATGATGCTGCCGATAGCAGTTTCAGTAATTACTACCCTCCAATCGGGTCAAATTGGCAATAACGAAGTTGGACAGGTCTTACCAAAAGCATTAATGTTGTCATTGGCTTACGGGGCTTCTGCGGGTGGTATGGCGACTTTAGTAGGAACTCCTCCTAACGCATTTTTTGCGGGCTTCGTAAAAGAGACCTATGGCCTCGAAGTCGGTTTTCTTGAATGGATGACAGTAGGTTTACCTGTTTCGATCCTGATGTTAATTATGATTTGGTTGATGCTGACGAAAATTATTTTTAATGTCGGAACGGATCCTATAGAAGGCGTCAGGGTGGTAATTGATCAACAGCTAGCGGCGCAAGGTAAGTTATCTCGGGGAGAGGTGTTGGTGGCTGGTGTTTTCGTGACTTTAGCTACATTATGGATATTACGACCTTGGATCAATGGTGTGTTACCTGGCTTACAGTTGTCTGATACCGTGATTGGTATGACGGTTGGACTATCGACCTTTCTAATTCCTGTTAATTGGAGAAAAGGTATTTTTCTTATGGATTGGGAATGGGGTAAGAAAATTCCTTTCGGAATTTTACTTTTGTTTGGGGGTGGGCTGACCTTGGCCTCTTTAATCCAAAAAACGGGACTTTCGGTTTGGATTGGCGGACAATTAGGAAGCTTGGCTATATTTCCAACGATAGTCATCGTTCTAGTGATGGTCTTGCTCGTGATACTAATTACTGAATTAACTTCTAACACGGCGACTACAGCGACATTTTTGCCTATTGCCGGTGCATTGGCCATTACTCTAGGAGAGCATCCCTTGATGTTAGTTATTCCAGCGACACTTGCCGTTAGTTGCGCATTTATGCTGCCGGTAGCTACGCCGCCAAACGCAATTGTATTTTCTGCGGGTTATCTTTCTCAAAAAGATATGACGAGAGTTGGGTTTGGCTTGAACGTAATAGGCGTTATTTTTGTTACGCTCGTAGCTTATACCGTGATGATGTGGGTATTTGGTATTGAGCCTGGTGTAGCACCTAATTTGTAATCGAGTTGTTAATCTTGATCGGTAAGGTCTAGCGCTACCCGAAATCCTAGATCAATATGTTTTGCCCCATAGAACTTGTAGCGTTCAGCCGTTCTGAGGTAGTACGGTTGGTTCGTAAGCCAAGAGCCGCCTCTATATGCACGTTGGTCACAGTCTCCATCTTTGAATGGTTGTCCATTCAAAGACGCGCGACTATGCCGCCAATTCGGATTCAGGCAGTCCTCGACCCATTCCCATACATTTCCTAGCATGTCATAAACGCCAAATGGGTTTGGCTTATAGGAACCAATTTTTGCCAAACTCGGAGCTCCATCAGAGCAGGGTAATGTACGCCAGCCGAATTCGTGTTCTCGTTCGGCGGTTTCATCGTAACCATTACCAAATTCGCATGTTCTTGTCGCTTGAATACCAAAAAATCTAGCTCGTTTAGTTCCAGATTGAGCTACATATTCCCATTCCGCTTCAGACGGTAAACGATAAGGTTTGCCAGTTATTTTTTTCAACCATTGAATGTAGGACTGGGTATCTTCCCAAGAAACATTCATTACGGGCTGGTCACCTCTACCGTAACCCTCGTCATCAATAGTGCGACAGGCTTGATCCTTAGCGCAAAGGTCCCATTGCGTGAATGTGATTTCAAATCGACTAATGCTGAATGATTTTTCGAAGACAATATCTAAGATGTATCCTTCGTTGTATGGGCTACCAAATTCGTTAGGTGGAGAGCCGAAGCCATAGGGACCAGAGGGTATAACAATCATACTTGGGCACGTTTCACAGTCTTGGAAAAGTTCGCCCCTTGAGGATTGAGCCAGTACGTGTGAATTGCAAATGATGATATATGCTGTAATTATTATTGCTAATCGCATTGACGTTAAAAAAATAATTATGGATTTAGGGTTAATGCTAGTCTAAAACCCAAATCTATTTCGCGCGCGCCCAGGTATTTATAGCGGTCTGGTATCTGAAGGTACTTAGGTGGATGACTGAGCCAAGATCCACCTCTATAAGCACGATGAGTGCAGTGGCCATCAACGCGGGCTGACGCGTCTGTTGGGGCATTGCGCCATAGAATTGCTTGACAATCTTCGGTCCACTCCCAAACATTGCCGAGCATATCGTGGACACCGAATTGATTGGGTTTGAACGAGCCAATTGGCGCTGAAAATCCGTATTGATCGTTACAAGGTAGTACATCTAACCCGTAATCGAGCACTTCTTCCGCCGTGTAGTCGTAAATATTTCCAAAATCACAGATCCTTTGAGCCTTAATCCCAAAAAATCTAGCTCGACTGATTCCACCTGTGGCTACGTATTCCCACTCAGCTTCCGTTAAAAGTCTGTAAGGCCTCCCTGTTTTTTTAGATAACCATTTTGTGTATTGGAATGCTTCTTTCCAAGATATATTTACGACAGGATGGGTTTCGCCGCTCCAGTCATCTTTTTTTGCGTCAGGACACTGTCCATCTACAACGCATCCCTCCCACTCTTTATAGGTAATCTCAAACTTACCCGACGCGAAGCGGTTTGGAATATGGACGAGCCGCAACTCTCCCTCGGCATATGGCCTTCCTTGGTCAACAGGAGGACTGCCCATACTAAAAGAGCCGGAAGGAATGACAATCATGACCGGACAGTCTCCACAGTCTTTAAATTCATCGCCAGGAAAATATCTTTCCTCAGCGGAAACAGAGTTTATGCACTGTGACCAAAGCATGCATGTGAGAGTAAGGGTTATTTTGGTGTTAAACACTGGCAAAGTTAAGAACATAATTTATTGTCGAAGTATATTATTCTAATTACTTATTAGTATCGCATTTAAAGACACGATAATATGATTCACGTTGTTGCCGTTATCAAGGCTAAAACAGGTAAAAGAAACGCTATTCTTTCGGCGGCTGAAAATAATCTAGCGAGTGTTCTTGCGGAGTCTGGATGCATAGAATATAGCTTGGTGTTTGATGCTGACTTTGGAGCTTTCCAAACTGAACTGGGACCAGATACGTTTCTGGTAATCGAAAAGTGGCGAGACGCGGCGGCGTTAAAGGCTCATACGTCAGCTCCGCACATGGTCAGTTACAGTCAAAAAACTAAAGATTGGATAGAATCTCGAGTAATCCACGTCTTAAAATCAACAACTTGAATTTTTCAGAGAATGATGTATTTTGCTTACGGATCAAATTTAGATGATGAAGATTGGACACGTTTTTGTATAAGAAATGAAATTCCTGCCGATTGTATTTCACTAATTGGTCCAGCTTTATTGCCTGATCATGAGCTTATCTTTAATGTTTATTCGTCCACTCGCGGTGGGGGTGCTCTAAATATTAGAGAACGCTCAGGTAGTTATGTTTGTGGGGCTTTGTTTAAAGTGGGGGATATAGGTTGGCAAGCTCTTGATTTGAAAGAAGGGGTTGCAGACCGCCTATATCAACGAGTAAATAAGCATGTATTAATCCCCAATACTTTCAGTATTCATGTGACTACATATGAAGTTTTACCAGAGAGTCAAGGTAATTACATAGAACCGACGGAGGCCTACGTCGAAGTAGTGCGGCGAGGACTGCAACGTTGTAATTTCTCTGATGTGCATTTAACAGAAGCCGTCGCTAATCGCCCGTTTCCTGATAACTCAATCGGTCTATTCACTTACGGCACGCTGATGAGTGATGAATGTCGTCATTCAAAAGTAGAAGCGTTACGCTTAGTCAGTCGCGCAGATGCTTCAGTTTCTGGGTTACTTTACGCGACAAAGTGTGATTACCCGATGCTTGATATCCCAGAAAATCAAAAACTTAAAAGTATTTTTGGTGAATTATTCTATTTCCATGACATATCTAAAGCCGTCTCCGCGCTTGATCGAGTGGAAGGGTTTTCTGATTTTGGCGCAAGTCATAACGAATATGATCGAATTTTGATAAATGTGACACTCCGAAATAAGAGGCCGATCTTGGCTTGGTGTTATGTTGCCGGCGATCTAAGTTCTACGGCTGAGGAAATAACATCAGGATCCTGGAAACAATATAAAAAATTGTTTTTTGAGTAAGTTCCAAATATTAATTCTCATGTGATTTGATTGACTATGCCCCCTTCGACTCTTAAGGTTGCGCCAGTAGTTAACGCTGACAATGGACTACTTAGATATACAGCAAGTGGTGCGACCTCTGAAGCCGTTGCGAATCTTTTGGTGATCGATGTAGGACGAAATTTTTCAAAAAATTCCTTTTCGAGTTGTTCAATGCTAATCCCCCAGTTGTCAGCACGTTCCCTTCTTTGTCGTTCTGTGGTGTCAGTTCTCGTGGGACCGGGTAGGAGGGCATTTACTGTTACTCCAGTACCACTGAGAGATATAGCTAGACCACGAGAGATGCTTAACTGAGCACTTTTGCTGAATCCGTAGTGAATCATATCCGGTGGGATCATAAGGCCAGATTCACTTGATACGAAAATGACGCGTCCCCATTTTTTTTTAACCATCTTAGGAGTATAAAATCGCGTAAACCGGACTCCGCTCATAACGTTCACTTCAAAAAAACGAGTCCAATCTGAATCCTCAATTTCAAAGAAAGATTTGCGCTCGTATATTCCGAGATTATTGATGAGGATATCAACTTCGGGAACGGCATCGAAAATTTGTTGGCATCCATCCGTTGTTGTGCAGTCTGATTTTAATCCAGTTGGTTCAGTGTCAGCGTTGATATTTTTTAGTTTTTCCACTGCGTTGAGTACCGATTCTTGGTGTCTACCGGTAATGACAACGTTAGCTCCTTCTTTTGTTAGAGCCTCAGCTATAGCGTATCCAATTCCATAAGTTGAACCGGTGACTAAAGCTTTCTTCCCGCTCAGTTGCATATCCATCTTGCGGCTCCTTAAAATATAATTGGATCTTTATCGTACACTAGAGAGATGTTAACGAAATTGATCTCATTTAGGATTAGCTTTCCTCAGAGGAGCCACTATTGTGTTGATTTATTCGTGATATTTTTGGGAACAGATGAAAAGGTAGGTGGATGACAGAAAGAGTTTATGTGGCAGCGAGCACATCCTTCGAAGCTGCGTGTCAAATTGGTATATTTTCTGAGTCTCATCGTGCCCGAGCTTTGCATGGTCATAGCTATAACGCTTCCATTCGATTGGCTGTTGATGAATCTGAAACTGTTAATTTTGATCAATTAGAGCTAACACGTGAAATCTTGCAAAGCGCATGTAGTCCGCTTGATTATAGTTACTTGAACGATATTATTGATGTTCCGACTGATGAAAATATCGCGAGATATATAAAGGAGCGTATTGGCCTACCTGATGTCAACGTTATCGGATTGACAAGTCAATCTAACGAGGGTGTTCATCTGGACCGATATGGTGCTGCACATGCCTGGAGAAAGTTTCGTTTTGAGTCAGCACATCGCTTACCAAACGTTCCTCAGGGCCATAAGTGTGGCCGTATGCATGGTCATGGTTTTGAAGTGATATTGCACGCTAAGACCGAGCTGAAGGATTCTCACTTGGGTATTGATTACGATGAGATGCAAACGCACTGGAATGATATACACCAAATTCTGCATCATAATTGTTTAAATGATATTTCAGGGCTTGAAAACCCAACCAGCGAGATGATTTCGTTTTGGCTATGGCACAGATTAAAACGAAAAATACCTCAATTAAGCTGGGTAACTGTATATGAAACTGCTACCAGTGGAGCTCACTACGATGGATTAGACTTTCGAATTTGGAAGGACTTCTCCATTGATAGTGCCATACGACTGGAGCGGGTAACAGAAGCGGATGCACGCAAGCGTATTCACGGACACACCTACTTATGTCGACTACATCTAACAGCGCCGCTTAACGACGTTCTAGGTTGGACTATAGATTACGGTGATGTCAAAGAAAAATTTAACCCTATTTTCGATAAACTAGACCACCAACCACTTTATGAGATTGATGACTTACGTGATAACGACCCATTCAGTATTGCAAGGTGGATTAAAGCCAGTAGCGCACCGTATTTGCCAGAGCTTGAGCGGATTGATTTATATGAAAATGAGGGCTGTGGTGTAACGATTGATTGGGGCTCGCTGGGTCCAGCATTGCCAATTTAACAATATGTATGTACTCAGTTAAAGAGATTGTCTATACGCTGCAAGGTGAAGGTGCTCAAAGTGGCAGAGCAGCTGTTTTTTGTCGTTTCTCCGGTTGTAATTTATGGTCTGGGCGTGAAGAAGATCGGTTATCGGCAGACTGTAGTTTCTGTGATACCGATTTCGTGGGAGTTAATGGGGTCAACGGTGGAAAATACAGATCTTCTACCGTGCTTGCGGATGAGGTTGAGAGACAGTGGCTCTCAGGCGCTCGCGCACGTCGATATGTAGTTTGCACTGGAGGGGAGCCGTTGTTGCAGCTCGATCGGGAATTGATCGTCGAATTTCACAACCGAGGATTTGAAGTTGCTATTGAGACCAATGGTACGTTGCCTGTTCCCGAGGGGGTTGATTGGGTTTGTGTCAGTCCTAAGGGAACGGTTCCTGTTCTCGCTAAATCGGGTGACGAATTAAAATTGGTTTATCCTCAAATTGATGTCGATCCGTCCTTGTTTTTGTCATGGGATTTTAATCATTTTTTTATTCAGCCTAAGGATGGATTGGATGTGGAGTTGAATACGCAATTATCGATTCAATTCTGTAAAGAACATCCTCAATGGAGACTTGGCTTACAAACTCATAAAATTATTGGTGTAGAGTGAAACTTTATATAGGGACTAGG
>MDTB01127700.1_pt1 | contig 17588 bp, 17 predicted proteins | sample 811161 | NCBI WGS metagenome assembly MDTB01 (sample SAMN05326650, study PRJNA326480) | marine metagenome | isolation source: seawater | place: Mediterranean Sea | collected 2009
ACAACTTTAAAGCCAAACCTTGGGATAGTTTCAATGTCAGACTATAGATCATTTGTAATGGCAGATATACCTGGAATAATTGATGGAGCGAGTGAGGGTAGAGGTCTAGGACACTATTTTTTAAGACACATTGAGCGAAATTCTATTCTTCTTTTTATTATTCCAGTAGATTCCAAAAATGTAAAGAAAGATTTTGAAGTTTTGAAAAAAGAGCTTATGGAATATAATCCTGAATTAGCTGATAAAGATTTTATAGTTGCTTTTAGTAAATCAGATCAAATGGATGAGGAGCTATTAGAAGAATTTCAAAATTACTTAAAAAAAGAATTTAAATCAATTCCATTTACTATATTTTCATCTTTAAGCTTACATGGCATAAATAGTCTGAAAGAGATACTTTGGAAAACACTAAATCAAAAAAAATAGTTATGAATATTAAAAATGCACAAAAAAAAGTTGATAAGTGGATTAATGAACATGGTGTTCGATATTTTAATGAGTTGACAAATATGGCTATTCTGTCTGAAGAGGTAGGTGAGGTCGCAAGAATAATTGCCCGAAAATATGGTGAGCAAAGTTCAAAAAATAGCGACAATGAAGATAATCTTGCTGATGAGTTATCTGATGTACTATTTATATTAATTTGCTTAGCAAATCAGACAGGAATTGATTTGGAAAAATCTTTTCATGAAAATTTAAATAAAAAAACTAGAAGGGATAAAAATAGACACAAGTCTAATAATAAACTAAAATAGTGTACAGGATTTCAAAAGAATTTGAAGAAATTAAGGGTGCTGTAAGCATTAGTGGCTCAAAAAGTGAATCAAATAGGCTTATACTATTGAGAGCATATACTACTTATTTTAAAATTTTAAATTTATCAGACTCAGATGATACTCAACTAATGTTATCTGCAATTGAATCTGATAAAAAAGAAATTAATATTGGGCATGCGGGTACTGCAATGAGGTTTTTGACTTCATATTATTCATCTATTTCAGAAAATTCAAAAATTTTAACTGGATCAAACAGGATGAAGCAAAGACCTATTTCTATTTTAATAGACGCCTTAAAAGACTTAGGCTGTGATATAAAGTATATTGAAAAAAATGGATTTCCTCCTTTAAAAATAAACGGAAAAAATATTTTAAGTAACTCCGTTACTTTACCTGCAGATGTTAGCTCACAATATATTTCATCTCTAATGATGTTGGGAGTTTCCCTTGAAAATGGTCTAAATATTAAATTGTCTTCAGAGATTACATCATTACCTTATATTTTGATGACAAAAAAAATTATTGAGAGAATAGGTGGTACTATAAAAATGAATGATAATAAGATTACTATTGAGCCATTTACAGAAAAAGTTGTTCCTCTACAATTTGTTGAATCTGATTGGAGCTCAGCCTCTTATTTCTTTAGTATTGCTGCCCTATCTAAATCAACAAGATTAACCCTATCTACATTCTTTAAAGATAGTTTACAAGGGGATTCCAAACTTGTGGACATTTATAAAATATTTGGAATTGAAACAATATTTGAGGAAGATCATATCATCTTAAGGAAGAATAAAATAGATCTTCCTAAAAGTATTAATCTAAATCTAAAAGATAACCCAGATCTAGCTCAGACTATAATTGTCACTTGTCTAGGACTCAGAATAGACTGTACTTTAGATGGCTTACATACTCTAAAGATAAAAGAAACAGATAGGCTAATTGCATTAAAAAATGAAATTGAAAAATTTAATGTAGATAAAGTTGAAATAACAGAAAATTCAATAATCCTTCAAAATAATTCAAATCTAAATCATGATGTAAGTATTGAGACATATAATGATCATAGAATGGCCATGTCTTTTGCTCCATTATCAATTATTGTCCCAATTATTATCAAAAATCCTGAAGTTGTCACCAAGTCTTATTTAAACTTTTGGAGCGATTTAGAAAATTTAGGATTTAATATTTCAAAAATAAATAGATAAATACTTGACTTTCGTTATTTCAGAAGGTTATATTTGCGATCTTAACAAAATATAATGAAATTATCTAATTTTGAATATAAATTACCTGAAAAGTATCTTGCTCAGTACCCATCTAATGAAAGAGATGAGTGCAAACTAATGCTTTTAAATAGAGAAGAAAAAAAAATTGAGCATTTAATATTTAAAGATATCATTGATTTTTATGATGAGGGAGATGTTATTGTTCTGAATAACACTAAAGTTTTTCCAGCAAGATTATTTGGTAATAAAGAAAAAACTGGAGCTAGAATTGAAGTTTTTCTTCTTAGAGAGCTAAATCAAGACCAAAGACTTTGGGATGTATTAGTTGATCCTGCAAGAAAAATAAGAATTGGAAATAAATTATATTTTGGGGAAGATGAAAGCCTCGTAGCAGAGGTAATTGACAATACTACTTCAAGAGGTAGAACCCTAAGATTTCTTTTTGATGGCCCATACGATGAGTTTAGAAACAAACTTCAAGAATTAGGTGAAACTCCTCTACCAAAATATATTAAAAGACCTGTTGAACCTCAAGATAAAGATAGATTCCAAACTATATATGCAAAAAATGAGGGAGCTGTAGCTGCTCCAACTGCAGGACTTCATTTTTCAAAACATTTGCTAAAAAAATTAGAAATAAAAGGAGTTCTTCTTCCTGAAATTACATTACATATTGGTCTAGGAACTTTTAGCCCAGTTGATGTAGAAGATCTTTCTAAGCACAAGATGGATTCAGAAGAATTAAAAATAAGTGATGAAGCTGTAAACATAATAAATAATGCACTTAATAGTAATAAAAAAATATGTGCAGTAGGAACTACTGTAATGAGAGGCCTTGAAAGTTCTGTTTCATCATTTGGAACACTAAACCCATACAATGGTTGGACTCACAAATTTATATATCCTCCATTCGACTTTTCTATAGCCAATTCAATGATAACTAACTTTCATACTCCAAAGTCTACCTTATTAATGATGGTATCTGCATTTGGAGGTAAAGATTTTGTTTTAAAAGCATACAAAGAGGCAATGAAGAAGAAATATAATTTTTCTTCTTATGGTGATGCAATGATGATTATCTAGAGTTAAGATTTGAAGATAAAAAATAAAATAAAGAGCCCAATTCTCCAAGAACTGAAGATTTTTAATAAACAATTTTATGGAACTATTTCCTCAAATGTCAAATTGTTAGACCTTATCTTAATCTATGTACTTAAAAGAAAAGGAAAACAAATAAGGCCAATACTAGTTTTACTTTTTGCTAAAATGTTTGCCAAAAGAGATCTTGACCATAAAGCCTTCAGAGCAGCTAATTTGGTTGAATTAATTCATTCTGCATCATTGATTCATGATGACATTGTTGATGATAGTCATGTTAGACGAAAATTTCTTACATTAAATGCATTATGGAAAAATAAAATTGCAGTTCTAGTAGGTGATTTTTTCCTATCAAAAGCTCTACTTATTTCAACACAAAATAAGGACTATGATCTACTAAACGAGGTTTCACTAGCTGTTAACGAAATATCTGAGGGTGAATTATTTCAAATACAAAAATCCAGAAATTTTAACTTAACTGAAGAACAATATTTAAACATGATTTCAAAAAAGACTGCATCTTTATTTGCATGTTGTTGTAAGGTTGGGTCAATATCATCAGGAGTAAAAAAACTGGATAAAATAAATGAATTTGGTAGTTATCTAGGAATTATATTTCAAATCAAAGATGATCTATTTGATTACTCACAAAAAAAAATTGGAAAACCAACAAAAATAGATTTGAAAACTCAAAAAATTACTCTACCGTTAATATATTCAATCGAAAAATCAAATTTAAAAGATAAAAGAACAATAAAGTCAATTTTAAAAAAGAAAAAACTTTCAATCGAAGAAAAAAAACTTGTTAATGATTTTATAATTAAATATAATGGATTCGAATATGCTTATGAAAAAATGAGTGATTATAAAAAAACAGCTTTAAAATTATTGAAAGGTTTCCCTCAAAATGATTCAAATAATTCCCTACAAATTCTATTAGATTATATTATAGAGCGAAGGTATTAATTTATTATCTTACGATAAATTAATCAATTTGATAAGTAAGGATACAATAGATAAAGTTTTTGAGTTTTCAAGAGTAGAAGAGGTTATATCTGACTTTATTGCTTTAAAAAAGTCTGGTGCAAATTATAAAGGTTTGAGTCCGTTTACTGATGAAAAAACTCCAAGTTTTGTTGTATCACCATCAAAGCAAATTTGGAAAGACTTTAGTTCAGGAAAAGGAGGAAATGTTATTGCTTTTCTTATGGAGCATGAACAATTTAATTATCCCGAATCTATTAGATATCTTGCAAATAAATATAATATTGAAATTATTGAAACAGTTCAATCATCAGAAAATATTGAAGAAAGAAATGAAAGAGAATCATTGTTCATAATTAATAATTTTGCACTATCCTATTTTGAAGATACTCTATCCAAAAAAAATGAAATAATCAAATATTTAATCGATCGAGGACTCTCAAATACCACAATTAAAAATTTTAATTTAGGTTATAGTATTGATTCACAAAACCAATTTTATAAAACATCTATTGAGAATGGATTTTTAGACGAGTATTTAGAAGAAACAGGATTAATTATCTCAAATGATGATAAAAAAATTGACAGGTTTAGAGGAAGAATAATTTTCCCAATTAAGAGTATTTCAGGAAGAGTGATTGGATTTGGAGGAAGAATAACAAGCTCAAATAAAAAAATTGCTAAGTATATTAACTCGCCAGAGAGTAAAATATATAATAAAAGCAAAAGTTTATATGGTATTTACGAGTCTAAACAATTTATTGTAAAAGATGATCTTTGTCTTCTTGTTGAAGGATATATGGATGTAATTCAGCTACACGAAAATAGTATTAAAAATGTAGTGGCGTCTTCTGGTACATCTTTGACTAAAGATCAGATAATTTTAATTAAAAGGTTAACTTCTAATATAGTTATCCTTTTTGATGGTGATCAAGCTGGGTTATCGGCATCTCTAAGAAGTATTGATTTAATCTTAGAGGAAGGTCTAAATGTAAAAATTTGTTCCTTCCCTCAGGGTGACGATCCTGATAGTTTTGTGAGGAAAAACAAGAGGGATAAAATGTTAGAATTTATAAATAATGAGTCAAAAGATTTTATTGATTTTAAACTTATAATCAATAAAGATTATGAAAATGATGAGGATACTAAAGTTACTTTAATTAAAAATATTTTAAAGTCAATTTCATTGATTCCAGATTCATTAAAACAGGAGATTTATCTTAAAAAATTATCATCAGTTATTAAGATTGATGAATCCTTACTCTTTAAGTATTTTGCTAATATAGGTGTTGCTAAAACATTAAATATATCATCAAAAAATTACTTTAAATCAAAATTATCAAAAGTTAAGAGTTTAGAGCAAAAGCAAGTTTCAACTTACATATATCAATTAGAAAGACAGATAATAAGTATTTTACTAAAATATGGTGCAGAAGAGATTTTATTTGAAGATATTATATTAAGTAAGGATAAAGAGGATAAGCTCATTGAAACAAAAAAAGAAATTAGATCAAAGGTTTTCGAAAAAATTTATCTTGATTTACAGCAAGACGAAATCGAGTTCACTCATTCTCCTTTTAAAAACATATATTCTAAACTAATAAATGACTTTCATAACAAAGAATCTGTATCTATTGAAAATTTTATTAATGATCTAGATCCCAACTTAAGTAAAATTGTTTCTGACTTACTTATAAATGATGAAAAATACAAATTACATGATTGGGAGAGAAAAAACATATATGTTAAGAAGATTGGTAGTGAATTAAGTCAACTTGTTAATGAAACAATTTTAAACATGAGAAGATATCTTATTGATAAAAAAATCAATGAACTTCAAGAATTTCAAAAGGATGGTAGGGATGTACTTGACGAGGTTATGAGATATTATAAATTAAAAAAAATATTATCTGCCAAACTTAATAGGGTTGTTTAATATGTTTTTTTGCTAAAAGATAAAGGTCTGTTTTAGAGTTTACCTCTAATTTTTTCATAACTCTTGTTATATATGTATTGACTGTTTTTTGGTTTATTTGAAGCCTATTTGAAATTTCAATATTCCTTTTACCTCTAAAAAATAATTTAAGAACTTGAAGCTCTCTTTTAGATAGGCTATTAAGTTTTTCAGTGTTGTAATCAAAATTGAATCTATTTTTAAGTCTTGTAAATTTATTTAATTCTTTATTTCCATATATTGAAAAAGCAATCTCCTGAATAATATTTTTAATTGATTTTTTTTTCAAATTTTTTGTAATAAAACCAGAAGCACCGGACTTGAGTAAACTAACTGATTTACTTTCATTTGCTTTGGATGTAAATATAATTAACGGAATATTAGTCTTGTTTTTTTTCAATTTTTTTAAAAGGTAATTTACGTTACCATCTTTATAATATATGTCTGATATAATTAAATCTATATCAAGTAGATTTAACTGGTCATTAATATTTTTTTGTGTATCACTATACCCAACAACTCCAATAATTAAAGAGTTTTTAAAAATAGACTTAAGTCCAATGTAAACAATTGGGTTGGAGTCAATAACTAAGATTTTTAATTTTTTCAATTTATCAAATAAAACTTCTTGGAATTTCACAAACTGGTATTGGAATCATTTTATGTTTATTGGAAAAATTTAATGATTTTAATGTAGTTGCTACCTCAATTTCCCTGTCTGATAGATCTGAATTCGACTCAGCAACGTTTAGCATTGCTTTCTCAAGTTCATCATATGTAGCTCCTATTTGTTCCTCATCACTTCTGTTATCATTCCATAAACCATCAGTAGGTTTAGCTTGAATTATTTCATCTATAATATTGTGGTATTTAGCAAGACTAAAAACTTCAGATTTTAATAGATCAGCAATTGGGCTAATATCAACCCCACCATCACCATATTTAGTATAGAACCCTATACCAAAATCTTCAACTTTATTTCCTGTGCCAACAACTATAAAATTATTTAAAGCTGCAAAATAATATAGTGTCACCATACGTAATCTTGATCTAGTATTTGCAAGACTAAGGTCACGTCTGTCAGATTTATCATTGGGTATTGAATTAATAAACATATTATAAGTATTGTCTAAATTAATCAAAATTGAACTAACATTGGAATATTTTGATTTGAGCCAATCAATATGTTTTCGAGATCTTGAGACTTGATCATTACCTTGTTTTATTGGCATTTCGATGCATATTAAATTTTTTCCAGTTTCTGCGCATAATGTTGAAGTTAGTGCTGAGTCAATTCCACCAGAAACTCCAACTACTAGGCCATCTATTTTGTTATTGTTGACATACGTATTTATCCAACTTGTAATATGTTTTGAGACTTTTTTGGGGTGTTTCATAAATAATATTTAGTTATATATTTGTGCAAATTTAATACATAATAAAATTAAATGAAAGAAACTGAAATAATGATTAATGTTAAATTGGATCTTAATAATATTCCAGAAGAAATCTATTGGTCTGCACCTGATGGTGGAGTTAAAGATGAGAAATCAAATGCTATATTACTCTCATTTTGGGATAGCAGAAAAAAAGAAACTCTAAAGATGGATCTTTGGACTAAAGATATGCCAATTAATGAAATGAAATCTTTTATGTTGCAGACTTTTCTTTCAATGAAAAATTCAATTTCTAAATCTATTGGTGACAAAAACCTTGTAGATTTAGTTGATGACTTTTGTATTGAGTTTGAAAAAAGAATTTCTGAAAAAAATTAGTTTTCATATTCTATTAAAGTGTCTTCAATAAAATTAAATATTTTATTTATTCCAGATTTATCCTTGGATGATGTAACAAATAATTCAGGGAATTTATGCCAAATATTAGATAGCTGTTTTTTCAAATTTTCAATTTGAATTTCAATTTTATCTAATTTCAATTTATCTGACTTTGTAAAAATTATAACAAATGGGCATATATTACTATTTAAAAATTTCATGAATTCTATGTCAATTTTTTGTAGGTCATGTCTTATATCGATCAGAAGAAAAGTATAAAAAAGTTGTTTTCTTGATTTGAAATAACTCTTATGAATTTTTTTAATGTCATCTTTAATTTTTTTTGATTGAGTTGCATACCCATATCCAGGAAGGTCTACAAGGTAGAAATTATTGTTTATCTTAAAATGGTTTATCAAAATAGTCTTGCCTGGCATTGATGAAGTCTTTGCAATTTTTTTATTATTTAATATTGAATTTATGAGTGAGGATTTACCAACATTGGATCTACCCACGAATGCATATTCAGGCAGACTGTTTCGAGGACACTGACCAATTGTCTTACTACTTTTTTCAAAAACTGAATTAATTATTTTCATAATTAAATGATTATAAGCTATTTTCTGAAAGCCAATTTTCCATCATTTTATTAAATTCATTAGGATGCTCCATCATTGGTGCATGTCCACACTTATCTATCCAGACTAGATCAGAATTGGGAAGTAGAGAATTGAAATCTATTGCAACGTTGGGTGGAGTTACAGAGTCTTGTTTACCCCATATTATTAATGTTTTGGTCTTCATGTTTGGAAGGTCGTCTGCCATGTTATGTCTTATCGCACTTTTAGCTAAAGATAAAGTTCGTATTAATTTTTCTCTATTATTTACACTTTCAAAAACTTCGTCAACTATTTCTTTTGTAGCAATTCTTGAATCATAAAAAACCTCTTCTGTTTTATTTTTAATATACTCATAATTACCTCTTTTTGGATACCCATCACCAATCATTGACTTTTCGTAAAGCCCTGAACTACCTGTAATTACAAGACCACTTACTATTTTAGGGTAATCTCTAGTAAATAGAAGACCAACATGTCCGCCAAGAGAATTTCCCAATAAAATCACTTCTTTAAGCTTTTTGAACTTTATAAAATCAAAAATAAATTTAGAAAATGTTTTAACATTTGTCTTTATAATTGTTGTAGAATCAACTGGAAGTTCTGGTATTATTACCTTATATTCTTTTGAAGAAAAGTATTTGTAAACTCCTTCAAAGTTGCTTAGACCACCCATAAGACCGTGAAGGATAATTATTGGTCTTCCTTCGCCTTTTTCTATATATGAGAATCCTTCTTCTTTAATTAAACCTTCTTCCATAGTTCTTATGTTAAACACAAATATATGCATAAAGAATAACCTATTTTTTTTACATCTTAATACACTGTTAATCAAGTAAATAAAACATAAATAAATAATTTATTAACAAAGTGGTAAAAAGTGGTAAAAAGTGGTAAATAAATTTTATATTTGAGTAAAGCAACCATTTTAATGCTACACTTTATAGGAACATATGAATGTAAAGCAGATGAAAAAGGAAGAATTATGCTTCCAGTTTCTTTAAAAAAACAATTATCTGACAAGTTAAAAAATGGATTTGTTATTAAAAGAGCTGTTTTTAATTCTTGTTTAGAATTATATCCAATAAAAGAATGGGACGAATTAATGCTTAAAATAAATAAGTTAAACAGATTCAACAAAAAAAATATTGATTTTATAAGAAGATTTACAGCCGGGGTTAGACAAATTGATATTGACATTTCAGGAAGAATTTTAATTCCAAAAGACCTGATAAATCATGCTAAAATTTCTAAGGATATAGTCGTCTCATCAGCTGTCAATATATTAGAAATTTGGGATAAAAAGCAATATGAAAATGCCATAGATGATGCAAAATTTAACTTTGGTAATCTTGCAGAAGATGTGATGGGTGATAAAAAAGATAAAGATGTTTCATAATCCAGTTTTACTTTCTGAATCAATATCAGGATTAAATATTAATCCAAATGGAGTTTATGTTGATGTAACTTATGGAGGAGGCGGCCATTCAACTGAGATATTAAAAAATCTTAATTCAAATGGAAAATTAATAGCCTTTGATCAAGATCAAGATGCTATTGAGAATAAATTAAATGACAAAAGACTAAACCTAATTAAATCAAACTTTAAGTATTTAAATAACTTCTTAAACTACTTAAAAATAGATGAAATTGATGGATTATTAGCAGATTTTGGAATATCATCACATCAAATAGATGACAAAAATAGAGGGTTTTCAACTAGGTTTAACTCTAAACTTGACATGAGAATGAACAGTGCTCAAAAAATTGATGCTAAAATGATTGTTAATGATTATGATAAAGATCAACTAGACTACATTTTTAAAAATTTTGGAGAACTGAGAAATTATAAACGGGTAACCGAAAAAATAATTTCTGAGAGACAAAAAAAATCTATCGAGACAACAGGAGATCTAAAAAAAACATTAGCTCCGTTAACAAATTTAAAGTATGAGAATAAATTTTTAGCTAAAGTTTTTCAATCCATAAGAATTGAGGTAAATGATGAGCTGCAGGTTATAAGAACTCTATTAAGTCAGTCGTCAAAATATATTAAAAAAGGAGGTAGGTTAGTTTGCATATCTTATCATTCATTAGAGGATCGAATTGTAAAAAAATTTATTCAAAATGGGGGATTTAATGATGAGGTTTCATCAGATATATTTGGAAATAAGGATATTATTTTTAAAAAAGTTAGAAAAATGATTACACCTTCAAATAAAGAAATTAAAATAAATAATAGATCAAGAAGTGCTAAACTTAGAGTTGCTGAAAAAATATGAAAAATTTTCTGTCTTTATTAAATATTGATTTCTTAGCTGGAAAGGATTCATCTAGAAACTGGAAAATGTTACTATTTATATCATTTTTGCTAATGACATCTATATATAGTAGCCATAGTGCAGATCAGAAAATATTTTTAATAACGAAACTTAATAAAGAGGTTAATACTTTAAATAGTATTTCAGTATCAACCAAAGTTGATTTGATGAACATTAAGATGGAATCTAAAGTAACATCAAAATTAAAAGATAATGGATTCAAAATCTCAAACTATCCGCCAACAAAAATTATAATTAAAGATTAACATGGAGAAGTCAAGCAATAGAATTGTAAATAGAATGAATATAGTATTTTTTTTATTTCTATTGTTCTCATTTTTTTTAATTGGTAAAATATTCTACTTGCAAAATTTTGAAGTTGATCAAAATATCAGAAACTCAATTGAAGCAGTAAAAAAAATTGAAGTTGATTCACCAAGAGGAAATATATATTCTGATAATGGTGATCTTTTAGTATCTACTGTAGTAAAATATGAATTGAGATGGGACTCAAAGATACCCTCTAAATTAGTTTATGAAAATAACATTATTCCTCTCATAAACAGATTATCAGATTTTTTTGGAAATGACCAAAATCATTATAAAAAATACCTTAATAATGCAAGAAATAATAACAATAGATATCTGTTAATTGGTAAAAATCTATCTATAACCGAAGTAGAAAAAATCAAATCTTTTCCAATTTTTAATAAAGGTTTATATAAAGGCGGGTTAATTATAAAAGAGAATCATACTAGACAGAGTCATCTTGGTAAGATTGCAGAGAGGACAATAGGATACGAAAAAGTTGATAAAGAGGGAAAATATTTAAGAGTAGGTTTAGAGGGTGCATATTCAGAGTATTTATCTGGTAAGAGTGGTTTAAGGCTTATGCAGAAAATAGCAGATGGTCAGTGGAAACCAATGACTCCAAATTTTGAAAGAGAACCAATTCAAGGATACGATTTACATACAACTATTGACACTCAAATTCAAGATATTGTTCATCACGAATTATTATCTCAATTAGAAAAATATGAAGCTGATCATGGAACTATGATTATTATGGAAACTAACTCGGGAAAGATTAAAGGTATATCAAACTTGGGAAGAACTGAAGAAGGAAAATATTATGAAAAAATTAATTATGGTATATGGGAAACTCAAGAGCCAGGATCAACGTTTAAACTAATGACATTAATTGCAGCTCTAGAGGATGGTGTCATAAGTCCAAGTGATTCTGTTGATACTGGTAACGGAATTTTAAAATTTTATAATAAATACGAAGTAAAAGACTCAAATAGAAGTGGTTATGGAAAAATTCCAATATCTAAGGCTTTTGAACTTTCCTCCAATACAGGGATGGTTAAACTCATATATGATAATTATAAGGATAATCCTGAAAGACTAGTCAACAGGTTAATAAATATGAAAATTAATCAAAAAATTAATATTGATATAAAAGGGGAAGGTGAGCCTAAAATTCCTCATCCACAAGATGAAAATTGGAATGGAATCTCATTACCATGGATGGCATTTGGTTATGGAGTAATGATGACACCCTTACAAACTTTAACTTTTTATAATGCTGTTGCAAATAATGGTGAAATGGTTAAACCTAGTTTTATAAGTAGTATTGGAACATTAGGGGAAAAACCTGTTTACAAAATTGATAGAGAGGTAATAATGTCATCAATTTGTTCAGAGCAAACTTTAAGTTCAGTTCAAACGATGTTAAGAAATGTAGTCGAAAAGCCATGGGGAACTGCAAATAATATTAATGATGAAAATATTAAAATTGCTGGGAAAACAGGAACAAGTCAAATAGACTATACCTCAGAGGAGACCCAATACATTTCCAGTTTTGTTGGATATTTCCCATCAGATAAACCAAAATATTCAGCAATTGTAGTAGTTAATAAGCCAAAAAAAACAAAGGGATATTATGGTAACTCTGTTGCTGCTCCTGTTTTTAAAAATGTAGCAAAAAAAATTATAACAGGTATTCCAAATGAAATTGAGATAAGTAAAAAAGATACAGATATATTATTTTGAAAAAATTAAAAGAAATACTATTTAAAGTAAATATTGTTTCGGTATATGGAGATACTGAAATAAATGTTTCTAAAGTTACATTTGATTCTAGAGAGGTTGAAAATAATGCACTTTTTGTTGCAATATCAGGACATAATTATGATGGCCATGATTATATTAGTCAATCTGTCAAAAATGGAGCCTCAGTTGTTGTATGTGAGAAGTTACCTTCCAATTTTAAAGAAAGTAATATTGTTTTTATATGTGTTAAATCTTCTAAAACCGCTCTTTCGATTATTGCTTTAAATTTCTTTGATAATCCATCTTCAAGAATTGATTTAATAGGAGTAACAGGTACAAATGGAAAGACAACAATTTCTTCATTGTTAAGTAATTTATTTAATGAATTAGAAGTTAAGTCGGGCCTAATATCAACAATTAATATAAAGTATGGAGAGTATACAGAAGATTCAAAAAATACAACCCCTGATCCTATAACAATAAATTTTCATTTATCTGAGATGATAAAAAGAAAAATTAAGGTTTGTTTTATTGAAGTTTCATCTCATGGAATTTTTCAGAAAAGAGTTCAGGGGATTAAGTTTAAAGGTATGGTTTTTACAAATCTCTCCCATGATCATATTGATTACCATAAATCATTTAAAGACTATAGAGATACTAAAAAAATAGTTTTTGATTCCTTAAGTAAAAATTCATTTGCGCTAATTAACAAAGATGATAGGAATGCTAAATATATAGTTCAAAATACTAAAGCTAAAATTCACACTTATTCATTAAAATCAAATTCAAATTTTTCTTGTAGAATTATTGAGCAACAATTAGATGGGATGCTATTAAATATTGATAATAGTGAGATATGGATAAAATTAATTGGCAAATTCAATGCCTCTAATATTCTTGCTATTTATTCTGTTGGAAGACTATATAATCTTGATAAAATTAATTTGCTAACTGGTATTAGTAATCTTGAAAGCGTGGTTGGGAGGCTTCAGTCTTTTCTTTCAACAAATAAAGTAATGGTTATAATTGATTATGCTCATACTCCTGATGCAATTGAAAATGTAATATCAAGTATAAATAACATAAAAAAATCAAATCAAAATTTAATTACTGTTATTGGTTGTGGAGGAGATAGAGATAAAGAAAAAAGATCGTTAATGGGCAAGATTTCTACAGATCTTAGCTCAAGAGTAATTTTTACATCAGATAATCCAAGATCAGAGGATCCACAATCAATCATTAACGATATGGTTCAAGGTGTTTCAAATTTTAACAATGATAAAGTTTTAATCGAAGTTGAAAGAAAAAAAGCAATAAAACAAGCTAAAGAAAATAGTGTAAAAGGAGATATAGTTTTAATAGCAGGAAAAGGTCATGAGGATTATCAAGAGTTAAATAATAAGAAAAGAATCTATTTTGATGATTTCAAAATAGCTAAAGAAATTTTTAATAAATAAAGATGTTATACTATCTATTTGAAATATTAGAAAGTCAATTTAATCTTCCAGGAGCTAGTTTGTTTAGCTATTTGTCATTTAGAGCTTCAATTACAGTTATAATGTCTTTAGTAATATCAATAGTTTTTGGAAAAAAAATAATCAATTTTTTAAAAATTAAACAATTAGGTGAAAATATAAGAGAGCTTGGTTTAGAAGGTGAGGACGAGAAAAAAGGTACACCAACTATGGGGGGTATAATTATCATAATTGGCACCTTAGTTCCTGTAATTTTAATGTCAAAACTTGAAAATATTTATATCCAAATTTTAATTATATCGACTATAATTCTTGGATTAATTGGATTAATTGATGATTATATAAAAGTATTTAAAAAAAATAAAAAAGGACTTCAAGGTAAGTTTAAAATAGCAGGCCAGTCAATACTAGGAATTTTTGTAGGAATAGTTTTATTAACAAATAGTAATATAACTATAGTTGAATTTGAAAAAAATTTTAATCCTGATAAAATAGAATTCTCTAAAATAGAGGAAGTTAAATCTTATAAGACAACAATACCTTTTTTTAAAAATAATGAGTTAGACTATAAAGAAGTATCCAGAGTTTTTTTTGGGGAGGGATCGAATTACTTATGGCTTATAATAATTCCAATCATAATTTTTATCATAGCTGCAGTTTCAAATTCTAATAATCTTACAGATGGTTTAGATGGACTATCTGCAGGACTATCTGCCATAATTGTCTTTACTCTTGGAGTCTTTGCGTGGACATCAGGAAATATAATCTTTTCTGATTATTTGAATATAATGTATATCCCAAGAGTTGGCGAAATAACAATTTTCATTGCCGCATTATTAGGTTCATTAGTTGGATTTCTTTGGTATAATACATATCCTGCATCAGTTTTTATGGGTGATACGGGAAGTTTAACTGTTGGTGGCTTAATTGCTGTAATCTCAATACTCATAAGAAAAGAATTATTAATTCCAATTTTATGTGGAGTGTTTCTATTAGAGGCTCTTTCTGTAATAATTCAAGTTAGTTATTTCAAATTTACTAAGAAAACGACAGGAGTAGGAAAGCGTGTTTTCTTAATGTCCCCGATTCATCATCATTTTCAAAAAGCCGGTTATCACGAAAGTAAAATAGTATCAAGACTATGGATCATAGGAATTTTTTTAGCCGTTATAACAATATTGACACTAAAAATTAGATAGATGAAGAGCATAACTATACTTGGTGCGGGTGAAAGTGGTTTTGGAGCTGCTATGTTAGCTATTCAGAAGGGTTTAAATGTTTTTGTATCAGATTCAAATAAAATAAACAAGGATAGAAAATTAGAAATGATTAAGAATTCTATAATGTTTGAAGAAGGAAATCACTCTTTTGATAAAATTAAGTTATCAGACTTTGTAATTAAAAGTCCAGGTATATCTAATACATCTGAAATAATCTTAAAAATTAAGTCATCTGGAATTCCGATATTATCTGAAATTGAATTTGCAAGTAATTATTCAAATTCATTTAAGATATGTATAACTGGAACTAATGGAAAAACAACTACCACAAAGCTTATCTACCACATACTAAAAAGAGCAGGGCTTGATGTGGGACTGGCAGGTAATATTGGTGATAGCTTTTCTAAAATGCTTTTATCTGGGGATAAGGATATCTATGTGCTTGAAATTAGCAGTTTTCAGCTTGATGACATAAAAAAATTTAGACCTAATATTTCGGTTATTACAAATATTATAGAAGATCACTTAGATAGATATGAAAATGACTTTGGTAAGTATGTTGATGCGAAAATGAAAATTGCAGAAAACCAAAAATCATCTGACTATTTAATTTATAACTCAGATGACAAAATTTTATTAGAAGCACTAAAACTGAACAAATTAGAAGTAAATAAAATTCCAATAGGAATAAACACAAACAAACAAAATCAAATAACAATAGATAATAATATTCTTTATAACAAAAAAAAAACTATTATGATAAATACCGACGAATTTGCACTTAAAGGGAGGCATAACCTGCTTAATGCAATGGCTGCAATTACAGTTTCAGATTTACTTAAAATAGAAAACGATATAATAAGGGAAAGCTTCTTAACATTTTCTGGTCTTCCACATCGTCTTGAAAAATTTTTGAAAATACAAGGAGTTAATTATATAAACGATTCCAAAGCTACAAATGTTAATGCAGCATATTATGCACTAGATTCAATGCAATCTCCTACAATTTGGATAGCTGGTGGAGTTGACAAAGGAAACAATTATTCAGAATTACTCCCAATTGTAAGGGAGAAAGTAAAAGCAATTATTTGTCTTGGAATTGATAATACTAAGATTATAGAAATTTTTAAGCCAGTAATTGAGATTATAGTTGAAACAGAGTCAATTAATGAGGCAGTAAAAGTAGCAAATAAAATTGCAGTTAAAAAAGATAATGTTCTTCTATCTCCTGCTTGTGCAAGTTATGATTTGTTTGAAAATTATGAGGACAGAGGTAATCAATTTAAAGATGCAGTAAGAAACCTATAGATGAGTATAAAGAGTCTAATATTTGGGGATAAAGTTTTATTAGTAATAATTTTATTACTATCAATTTTTTCTTTTTTTCCAGTTTTTTCCTCTAGTTCATATCTTTCATATGTTATAGATGGATCTTCTCCAATTTTCTATTTAGTTAAACATTTTATAGTCATATTGTTTGGTCTTTTATTGATGATGTCTGTTAAGTTAGTACCACATAAGCTATTTAGGGGGATGTCAATAATTCTATTACCTGTAGGATTATTATTATTAGTATTTACAATTAATCAAGGAACAACAATTGGCGGTTCTATTGCAAATAGATGGATTGACATACCATTTGTGGGAATAAGTTTTCAAACTTCATCTTTAGCAGCCATTATATTAATTACTTATACAGCTAGATATTTATCAAAAGTTGATTTATCAAAAACAAAATTTAAAGAGACAATTATTCCTCTTTGGATTCCAATCTTTGCATATATTTTCCTAATACTACCATCCAATCTATCATCTGCTCTTTTAATATTTAGTTCACTTGTTTTAACACTTTTTATTTCAGGATTTCCAATAACTCATTTATTAAAAATGTTTTTGATTTTGGTGGTTTTCTCATCAATTTTTTTCTTTCTAGTAAAGACATATCCGGATCAATTTCCAAATAGAATAGATACGTGGATTAGTAGAATTGAGAACTTTAATTCAAATGATAATTTAGATGCAAGCTATCAAATTCAAAGAGCTAAAATAGCTATAAATAATGGAGGTTTAATTGGAGTTGGAGC
>MDTB01213524.1_pt1 | contig 17587 bp, 20 predicted proteins | sample 811161 | NCBI WGS metagenome assembly MDTB01 (sample SAMN05326650, study PRJNA326480) | marine metagenome | isolation source: seawater | place: Mediterranean Sea | collected 2009
AGAATTTATTAATGAAATTAGAAAATATGTTAGGGATACTTTAAGAGAATCTCAATATGGCGGGCCTGGAGGTCAACAGTCAATCGGGTATGGAAAAAATTATCATACAGTTGACCCACAACCTAACACTTGGGAAAATTACGAAGGACTGAACTATGATGTCAGTGCGGGTGGAGATGGATACTATTACGCTTCAGTAGAAGTGCTAGATTACCCTGAAATGTCTTTACCTACAAGAAAGTTTCCTGATGAAGGTAGCGCAGAATGGTGGGCTAGAAATAATTATGAAAAGCTTCACCGAGTTTTAATGAGTAAGAGTTCCGTTTAAAGAAGACTCAAATTCTAATAAAAATGAAGTTACTTGCTCTAGGGTAGAACATATAGCCACATGTTCGTAATTGCTAAGAGCTGAATGAATAACTCCAATTATTTCGCCATCTTTATTTAGCACTGCAGATCCTGAACTTCCCGCTTGAGCCGGAACTGTATATACTGAATCAATTCCCGAAGAAGAATAAACGTCTCCTGAATAGTAGCCGTCTAAAAGAGGAACCATTCCCGGACTAAAAAATGCCATTGGAGAAGCCACGTTATATACTTTTTCTCCTATAAAAGCTTCTTCATTCGCTAGTCTTACACCCGGGGCCATAAAACCCTCAACTTCTAATAAGCACAAATCGTCTCTCATGTTGGTAAGAAGTATAGTCGCAGTGTAAGTGTTTCCGTGAAAGTCTGTTATAGTGATATTTTTTTCTGCACTAGTGTTCCATAATGATGATAAGAATGGTGCAGGATTGCATACATGATTTGCAGTTAAAACTGCTGCGTTTTGGTTTTCTGTTGTACCTATTACTATTCCAGACCCTCTAGTAGAAATATCTGGTATAATATTCTCTGCGCCATTTGGACTTTCTTGAAAGTCAACGTCTATTGTTATGTAAGCAAAGGAATCATAAGGGAAATAAAACTCTTGCTTTGGTTGATAAAAATCTACATTTTGAAACAAAATAAAAGATTGATATAAAATACCAGTAACAAGAATAATTGCGATGAATACGTGCCATTTCAGAGAATTGTACTTAAATCGCATACCTCCTCCTATTACTAAGTATATAAAAAATAGAGGCAAAGACTATGAATAAAAAAACTATAGCTTTATTCGATATGGATGGTACACTTACTTTACCCAGAATGAAAGCAGAACAAAAAATATCTGAAAGTTTATTTGAATTATCTAAGAAAACGAAAATTGGAATTGTTACTGGGAGTGGTTACGATTACCTTATTCACCAATGCGAATCAATTTGGAGAGAAGGATATTTAAGTCCTGAAAATTTATACCTCTTACCTTGCAATGGAACCCAGGTTTACGAGTGGAAAAATGAATGGAAAAAAACCCACTCTGTAAATATGAGATCTAAAATAGGCAATGAAGGGTTCGATTTGCTGATGAAAATTTTAATAGGAGCTCAATATACTCATATTTCTTCTAACCCGCAACATCCATTAACTGGCCATTTTATTTCCTACAGAGAAAGCATGATTAACTGGAGTTTGGTTGGTAGAAATGCTAATGAAGAAGAAAGAAAAAAATTCGTAGAGTATGACCAGAAAACTGATATGAGATATCGACTAATGACTGGTGTACAAGCCATGGTAAATAAAAATCTTGGAGAAGGTGTAGTTAAATTTGCACTTGGCGGAAGTACTAGCGTCGATATATACCCAGCAGGGTGGGATAAAACATACGCTCTTAGACATTTTCCAGATTGGAAATGCTGGTTTGTTGGCGATAGGTGCGAAGAAAATGGAAACGACAAGGCACTATATGACGCTCTTTCTAATAGTGGAAGGTCTTATAAAACGACTGGACCTGATATAACTTCTGAAATTATTGAAGATATTATAAATAGGATTAATTAAGAGCTGAACTTTAAGTCCCACGTGTGGACTAGTTACCTATTTCATACCAACTATTTACTCCATCAGATATAAGCTTTTTAAAACTAGCAGGTGAGGGTAGACTAGTAGAAGTTGTTGATGGATTACCATCTAAGTTGTCACCTGCTGATACTGTAATCGTTATTGCATTGACGTCGCAATAACCAGCGGCATCTTTAATAGTCAACACCATCCCAGGATTATCGCTGGCGTCTGGAAGCGTTAGCGTTATTGCACTATCAATACCACCCTGAGCTGTGGGTCTTGTGTTTACAAGAATAACGCAATCTGTTACTGCTATAGCGTATGTTGTTCCAGGATCGTTAGCAGCATTAATACTTAGGACGCTGAGTGCTATTGAACCTTCAATATGCAGTGTTGAAGTTGGGCTAGATCTATTAATTCCTACTTTGTCTGACCCTGTAACAAATAACATGTGTGTGTTGTTATCACTTTCAACACGGAAGTTAATTAACGATTCAGATTGTTGGTTAACTACTACTTCTGGAACAGCACCATCTAATCGTAACCCTTCTCTTACTACCCCTTGATCGTTACATTTGAAAACAATATGTTTATTCATTGTCTTGTTTTCAATCAAAATATTATCTGAAGAGTTTACACCAATAACAGCCCTATCAGTACCACTTTCTTGAAAAAGAATAGTAGGTTCAGTTCCATTTAACGTTAAAATTTGTGTGGGAGAAGTAGTTCCAATTCCAATCCGATTTGTCCCGGCATCTGCATGCAATATTACATTACCGTCATCACCCATAATCTTTGTATCTACATCTGCATTCGCATTATTTATTAGAACGTTTCCGCTATCGTACTTAAGAAAAGAATTACCGCCGGCAACAAGGTTAAAAGTATCAGCTGAAGGGAAATCTAGGTATGTATTACTGTCACCTAAGTGCTGCAGTCTTCGAGATATTGCGATATCTGCCGTATGAGATGAATTGTCAATTCCTACTACGAATGTACCAGCACCCATGCTGGACACACCGTCTGGGCCAAAGCCAAAACGGCCATCAGCCCTTGCTTTAAAAACTACATCGTTATCGCCATCTTCCATTTCTAAAATGGTGCTACCACTTCCGTTTCCATCTGTTGCTAGCTTTAAAACATGGCCACCTGAGCTTTGATCATTTTGTATAACAGCGACATGGTTGTTTGATATATTTCCATATACATCTAAAACGTTTTGCGGAGCGTTAGCGTCTCCGATCTTGAGCCTTCCATTATTTTTGTCATACAAGAGCTTTGTCGCTCCTGCTAATGATCCACCATCATTAAACTGGACTTGAGTATCAGAGCCGGCTACTGATCCGCCGCCAAGCCCCAAGTTTCCAGGAGCAACTTTCTTTAATGCAGAATCTGTTGCATCCCAAACTAAAAGCCTATCATTTGTAGTATCTACAGAAGATATTTCTGATTCTCCAGAAATTATTTCTGGGCTTGTTTCTCCAGCCTTTATAGATCCTGAAGCTATATCTTGTGAATCTACAGACTCATCTTTGATCTGTTCTCCTCTTATTCTACCGGCCATTTAATTTCTCCTATTATTTGTAAATATTGCTTTTTTTTATTATAATACATCTAAGTACTTTTTTGTGAGAAGTTTGATGTCTAATGATTTTGAATATTTAAGTTTTTTCCCTTATCCTCAAATCCGCGAAGAGCAAACTACAGCTATAAATTTTGCTTTAGATGCATTTATAAATAATCAAAAAAAGTTTGTGATTATTGAGGCTGGAACTGGAGTGGGAAAAAGCGCAGTCGGGTATACTATTGCTAAATACCTAAACAATCAAAACCTTAAACCTGACTCCACATTTGAAGATGGCAGTTATTTTATAACTACCCAAAAAATTCTGCAAGAGCAGTATATCAAAGACTTTGGTTCAGGGCCCAGACCTATGCGCTCTATTAAGTCTTCTTCAAATTATAGGTGTACATACAACAAGAAAAATTCGTGTGGAGAGAGTCAACGTTTGCTTAAAGTTGCTGACAAAAAATCTCGATTCTTTAAGGCATGTACTTTTAACTGCTCTTATAAAAAAGCTAAAGAACAGTTTATAGAAGCTGGGGAAGGGGTTAGTAACTTTTCTTATTTTCTTGCTGAGACTTATTACTCTGGAAAAATTAAACCAAGAAATTTATTGGTTGTTGATGAAGCTCATAATTGCGACATGCAACTTAGTAAATTTGTGGAAATGTCTATTTCAGAAAAATTTTGTAATCAAGTTTTGAGCTTGAAATTTCCAGAAGTTAAAACTCAGTTTCAAGTATTCAATTGGGTCAATGATGTATATGAACCAAAACTTAAACTACATGTCGCGCACATGGAATCTATTCTAGAAAAATATTCAAACTTAAGAGACAAACTGGATCAGTTTGTTAATCTTTCCCAAAAATATGAAATGTTGGATAAGCATTTATGTAAACTCCATAGATTTGTGGAAATTTACAAAAAAGATAATTGGATCATGAATATTGTAGAGTCTGATATTCAAAAATCCAAAAAGATAGAATTTAAACCCGTTTGTGTTGCTCCATATTCTCAAGATATTTTGTTTAAAAATGGAGAAAAAATACTGATGATGTCTGCAACTATTCTTGATCATGAAGGATTTTGTGAAACACTCGGTATTCCGCTAGAAGAATCTGCTTTTATTTCTATTCCTTCACCTTTTCCCGCAGAAAATAAGCCAATTATTTATTCTGGAATTGGTAGAATGAGTTCTAGCAGTATTGACTCTACGCTTCCAAAAATGGCAGATGCCGTAAAAGCTATTCTAGATCAGCACAAAAACGAAAAAGGAATTATTCACTGTCATTCTTATAAAGTTGCTAATTACCTCAAGAAAAAAATTAGAAATAGCCGACTTTTAATTCATAGATCAGATAATAGAGACGAAATATTAAAAAAACATATAAACTCTAAAAAGCCTACGGTATTACTTTCACCTTCTATGACAGAAGGAGTAGATCTTAAGGGGGATATAAGTAGGTTTCAGATTTTATGTAAAGTGCCCTACCCATATTTGGGAGACAAATTAATTAAAAAGAAAATGAATAAATGGAAATGGTGGTATCCTTTGCAGACTGCAAAAACTATAGTGCAGTCTGTAGGCAGAAGTGTTAGAAGCGTAGATGATTATGCGGTTACCTATATTTTAGACTCAGATTGGATTAGATTCTATAATAAAAATTCTAAATACTTCCCACAAGAATTTAAAAGGTGTATATATGACTGACATGACAAATAAAAAAATTTACCGAGACATCAACGTGCTCTCAGCTCACTTAAAAGAAAAAGACTATGAAGTTTATGTTACTTCTGGTGGATTTGACCCACTTCACGTTGGACACTTAAGGTGTATACAAGAATCTGCAGAGATTGCCCAAAGAGGTTCTAGATCTGGCAATAACTGGAAACCCGGTGTACTAGTAGTTATCGTTAATGGAGACGGATTTCTTCACAGAAAAAAAGAATACGCTTTTATGAAATGCAAAGAAAGAATGGAAATTATAGCTGGATTGCAAGGTGTTGACTATGTTGTTGAGTGGGATGATGGAAGCCAGACAGTTTGTGGAGCTTTAGAAATTTTAAATCCAGATTTTTTCTTGAAGGGCGGTGATAGAGATAATAGAGGTAACGTTCCAGAATTTGATGTCTGTAAAGAAATAGACTGTAAAGTCATTTTTAATGTAGGCGGCGGTAAAGTTCAAAGCTCTTCTCATTTAGTAAAAAAGATTCAATAAATTATATTTAATGCATGGGATATATCCGAAAGTACATTAAGTTTATCTTAAAAGAAGATTTCAGCAGAGTTTATAATACTGCTGATTATGCTCACCATGGACAAAAAAGAAGAACAGGCGAGCCTTATATAATACACCCCGAAAGAGTAAGCGAAATAGTAGCCCAATATTATCCAAATAATCATATAGCTCGAATGACAGCTTTACTTCATGATACACTCGAGGATGCAATCGACTTAGGTAATGTAGCAGATGAAGAAGAGATGATAGCCCTTATAGATGATTCTATAGAAAATGATGAAGAAGCTGATCAAGTAATCAATTCAGTTTTAGCTCTTACAAAACCTACTGGTGTAGATTACGAAAGTTATTTAATCTCAATTTTAGATGATCCCAACACTTTGATAGTAAAATTATCCGACATGCTGGATAACTTAACAGACAATCCTTCAAAAAAACAAATAGCAAAATATGGAAATGCTTTAAATTTAATAGAAGACCACTTCAGTGGAAAACCCAATTTTATTAATTCAGAACATTGGAAAGAGCTTTCAAAGTTCACAAAATAAAGAGGTATTTGTGAAAAAAAAATCTAACAAAAGACCTGGCGCAGGATTTGTTTTAGTTAAAAAATTTGGAGATGAGTGGAAACCACTTGGTTTAAGATTGTACAGCAGGTATGATCTTCCTAAAGGTGGCGTTGATAGGGCTGATGCTGGTAACAGATTTATAACTGCTCAAAGAGAATGTGAAGAAGAATGTGGCATTTTAGTTTCTCCCAGTGATTTAAAATGGGGAAATGAAAGCATTCAAGTTGGCCATGTCACAATATTTCTTGCAGAGACTACCCAAGATCCAGTAATTACTGAAAATCCAAAGTCTGGTATTATGGAACATCATTCTGCAGATTGGCTAGATTGGAACACTTTAGAAGAAAAAGTTTATGGTTATCTAGGCCCTGCAGTTGTTTGGGCTAGAAACAAAATAGAATATTAAAATACAATACCTTTATCAGGAATAATTAATTGTATGTCTATATTTAAAGAACACAAAACTATAGCTGACCGATCTTCTTCAGACAGAAGAAGACACCGAGAAAAAATTGAGAAAGCTATCCGTGAAGGAATTCACAATATTGTAGCTGAAGAATCTATAATCGGAAAAGACGGTAAGAAGAAAATTAAAATTCCAGTAAGAGGAATTAAAGAGTACCGATTCGTTTATGGTAATAACCCAGGCGGAAAAGTCGGCGCTGGGTCTGGAAAAAATATCAAAAGAGGTGATAGGTTTTCTACTCAACAATCGCAACAACAGGGAAGCGGTGAAGGAAAACCGGGTAATGAAGCTGGCGAAGAATTTTATGAAGTAGAAATTACTTTAAATGAACTTTCAGATTACTTGTTTAGAGATTTAGAACTTCCAGATTTAGTAAAAAAATCTATTAAAAAACTAGAAGCGCAAAAAATAAAAAGAAAGGGATACAGAAACTCTGGTATTCGACCGCGGTTAGATAAAAAAGAAACCGTAAAAAGAATGCTAAGAAGAAAAAATATGGCTAAAAGAGAAAAAACTGAAGAAGAATTAGAAGAATTTTCTTTTAGCGATAGAGACTTAAGATATAAGCATTTTAAAAATTCCACCTCATATTCATCGAATGCAGTCATATTCTTCTTAATGGATATTTCTGGCAGCATGAGTAAACCTAAAAAATATCTTGCTAGAAGTTTTTTCTTTTTATTATATCACTTTATCAGGTCTCGATATGAAAACACTGAATTGGTTTTTATTGCGCATGATGTTAATGCATATGAATGCACTGAAGAACAGTTTTTTCAAAGAGGTTCGTCTGGTGGCACCATAGTATCTTCTTCCTTAAATATGATGGAAGAAATTATGCTTAAAAGATACCATCCAGAAAATTGGAATATATACGCATTCCAATGCAGCGATGGAGATAATTGGCCTAGTGATAATGAAAATGTAGCTGACCTTTTGAATAAAATCAAACCACAGTGCCAATTATTTGGTTATTGCGAAATAGAGCCGCAAAACGAACAACTTAAATGGCAAGAAGAAACTAGCTTGTGGGGTTGTATGAAAGTTTTGTCTGACTCAAAACTTAAGCTTGCTAAAGTTAGCGCTAAATCTGATGTTTGGGAAGCTTTTAATCACTTCTTTGGAGGTAAGTTAGCAAATGTCTGATTGGAGTTTAAGCGATTTAAAGAAGTGGGATGAAACTATTATTGATCTCGCGCATGAACATAATCTCGATTGGTTTCCCATCAACTATGAAGTTTGTGATTATTATGAAATGATCGGCCATATGTCTTATCATGGTATGCCAAGTCATTATAATCACTGGTCTTTTGGAAAAAGTTTTGAGAGAACACACCAGATGTATAACTTAGGAGCTAGTGGATTACCCTATGAGTTAATAATCAATTCTAATCCATCAATCGCTTACTTAATGAGGGAAAACCCATTATACCTACAAATACTTATTATGTGTCACTGTGTGGGCCACTCTGATTTCTTTAAAAACAATAGAATGTTTTCTCAAACTAGACCTGAATCAATTGTTTCTGGAATGAGAACTGCTAAAAAAAGAATTCAAGGCTATGTAGAAAATCCGCATATTGGAATTTCTAAAGTAGAAAAATTTTTAGATTCGTTACACGCGCTGCAGTTCCATATTTATAGACACCCCAAAAAGTATATCCCCCACAAAGAAAGAAGAAATTGCGCTTTAGAAGAAATTAATGAAAAAATATCGCAGGGAGAAACTCCGGATTTATCAATTCTTAAAAAAGTACCAATTGAACCAGAGCAAGATTTATTTTCTTTTCTTTTAGAGCATGGAAAAAAATTTGAAAGTTGGGAAATAGACCTTATAGAAATTGTCAAGAGAGAAGCATATTATTTTATGCCTCAAATTCAAACTAAAATTATGAATGAGGGGTGGGCTTCTTATTGGCATTATCGTTTAATGCACGAACTAGATTTACCGCAAAAATATCATATTCCATTTTTAAAAAGCCATAATCAAGTTGTCCAGCCTCACATCGGATCGATTAATCCATATCACCTTGGGTTTCACTTATTTAACAAAATCGAAGAAAGACACGGCCTAGAAGAATGTTTTATAGCTAGGTCAACTGCTCATGATGAAGCTTTTATTAGACAATACTTAACCCAAGAAGATTGTGAAGAATTAAACCTTTTTGCATTTTCTCAGAAAAAAGACTATTATTTAATAAATGAAGTATCCGATGAGGATGGGTGGAAACCAGTGAAAAATTTACTAGTAAATCAAGTTGGTGCAAATACAATTCCAAAAATCTATGTAGAATCTATAGACGAAGGTGACGTTTTGGTTTTGCATCACGAACATGACGGTAGAGATTTAGAACTAGATTACGCAGACGCCGTAGTTAGACATATTGAAACACTTTGGAAAGGTGGATCAGTAAAATTAATGACCATTATCGAAGATGAACCCTTCGAAATTTGAGGTATCAAAATGAGCAAAAATAATTTTCTTGACTTAATTAAAAAGCATCGTAGTAAAAAAGGAAAAAAGAAATTTGACGGTAATTTTCTAAATTATCTGGAGTTAGTTTCCGAAGATCCAAAAGTAGTAAAATCTGCTCATAAAAGATTATACGACGCCATTTGTGACGAGGGAGTAAGCGTTATTTCTGCTGAAGATCCTCGTAAGGCGAAAGTTTTTAATGGCGACAACTTAAAGATTTATGATTATTTTAAGGATGAATTTTTTGGAAACGAAAGAGTAATTTACAAAGTAATGCGGTTTTTACAGTCTGCGTCGCTAAAGGGAGAAGAGAGCAGGCAAGTTCTTTTGCTTATGGGTCCTGTTGGAGCTGGAAAATCTGCCCTTACAGAGCACATCAAGGGAGCTCTAGAGCAGCTTCCATATTATCACCTAAAGGGTGACCCTCAAAGGGGAGAACCACTTCAATTAATTCCAAGAAGCTTAAGACCAGATTTTGAAAATAACTTAGGCGTAAAAATTGAAGGAGACTTAAGCCCAATTGCAAGAGATAAGCTTTTAAGAGAATTTGACGGAAAATTTGAAGATTTTCAAGTTGTAGAATCTACTTTTTCCCAAAGAGGAAGAAGAGGAATAGCTGTAGTGCCTCCCATGGATGCTAACTCTCAAGATGTTTCGGTATTAATTGGTTCAGAAGATATTTCAAAGCTTGACAAATACTCAGAAGATGATGCTAGAATTCTTTCTCTTAATGGAGCTTTTAATGTTGGTAACAGGGGTATCGTAGAGCTAGTGGAAGTTTTTAAGAATGAAATTGAATTCCTTCATACTATTATTACTGCTACGCAAGAAAAGAGAGTACCATCTCCAGGAAAGCATGACATGGTTCATTTTGATGGAGTTATTCTTGCACACTGTAATGAATCAGAATGGAATCGATTTAAGAGTGAGCACACTAACGAAGCAATTTTAGACAGAATAGTTAAAATTAATGTTCCTTATGTATTAGAGCTTGATCAAGAAATTAGAATTTACGAGAAAATGCTTTCTAGATCAGACTTTGATTATCATATTGCTCCTCATACTATTCGAATTGCTTCAATGTTCTCAGTTTTATCTAGATTACACGAAACTCAAAAATGCGATTTGTTGACAAAGTTGAAGATCTATAATGGAGAAGAAGTCATTGAAAAGGGAAGGGTAAAGCGTATCGATATTAAAGATTTACGCGATGAAGCCCGAGACGAAGGCATGAAGGGAATTTCTACTAGGTTCATTATGAAGTCTATTGATTCGGCATTAGCAGATTCCGACAAGGGTTTTATAACCCCTGTTTCCATAATGCATTCAATTGCCAATCAGGTTAATGAGCAAATTCCCGAGCAGTCTTTTAGAGAAAAATGCTTAGCAATTATCCAGACTATCGTAAGAGAAGAATATCTTAAAATGCTAGAAACTGAAATTGCAAAAGCGTTTATTAGCGCTTATGAAGAGCAAGCCCAGTCTCTATTTGACACATATTTAGATAATGCAGAAGCTCATACCACAAGACAAAAACTAAAAGATAGAATTACTAAAGAAGAAATGCAACCTGATGAATCTTTTATGAGATCTATAGAAGAACAAATCGGAATTAATGGATCTGCAAGAGATGGATTTAGATCTGATGTGACCGCCTACATGTTTGCCAAAATGAGAAGAGGCGAAAAAGTAGAATACAGAAGTTATGAACCTTTAGCGGAAGCTATAGAAACTTATCTTATATCTTCAGTAAAAGACATGGCGAGAATTGTTACTAAATCTAAAACTAGAGACGAAGATCAACAGAAAAAATACAGTGAAATGATACAAACTATGATCGATGAATATGGTTATACTGCTGAATCTGCAGAAGAAGTATTAATCTATGCTAGCAACAATCTGTGGAGAGATAGCTAGGAGAAAAAATGTCGTTTCGAATATCATTTGGTCTAGCCGAAATTCTTGGAATATTCGGCTCTTGGGCTTTGATAGATAATAATCATTTTATTGGATCTATTCTTCTTGGTTTTTCGATTTTTGGAGTATTCATGAGAATGGCTCTAGATTTACAATCTAAAAAAGAAAGTGATAAAAAAATAGAAAACGTAACTAACGTTGTTAAAGACGCTTTGTTTTCTGTTCAAACCTGGAATAATAAACCTGACAAAAATATTCACTAATGAATTACAGTATTCCCAGCTACTTCAGTGATGAAGAAAAACTAAGGCTTTCAAAGAAATATAACAAGAATCTTGATAAGCTTTTAGAGAATAAAATTCAAATTTCTTTTGGAAAATCTATTTTAGATTTATGCAGTCTAGACTCTTTGCGAATAGTATATGACGAACATTCGCAAGACAAAACGCACCAAATATTTAAAAAAATATTAATTAAAAACTTTATTGATTCTGAGTCTAATTGCGCTGGAAGTGGACTTATATCTACTTTGGCTTTTTTAGAAGCAGTTAATTCTAGTTTAGATTTAAATAAAACTTTAAAAGAATTAAGCTCTATATCCTTAAAGTCAAGAAGAGGAAACCAGAAAGAACTGAAAAGTTTTCTTAAAAGGATGTGCTTAATAGAAGAGTTTAAGCTACTTGATAAGTTGATCGAAGAAGGTGGATTTTTAGCTTCTTGCAAAATTAAATCGACTAACGAAATTGCTGATTATTATAGAATAGAAAAAAACTATAAATTTAAAATTAAGCTCAATAATGATTTTAGCATTTCTACTAATAAGCAATCTATCGAAAAAAATAAGCCGTACATTATTGTTGGAGACGGCGTGATAGAATCTGTGTCAGATATTCATCATATTTTAGAATATTTTTCTTCTAATAAAAGGCAATGTTTTTTGATTTGCAGAGGATTTTCTAAAGACGTAATATCAACTTTATCTGTTAATCATTTAAGAGGCAACCTAAACGTTTTTCCACTAGAGCTTATCGTAGATATAGAAAGTATAAATTCTCTTAAAGATATTTGCGTTGTTTCAGGAAGCGAATTAATCAGTAATTTAAAGGGAGACACATTTTCACAGATAGATATTGATGATCTAGCTAGAGTTGATCGAGTTGAGGTGAATCTAAACGAAATGACAATATCAAATTCTTCTAGATCTAAAAATGTGGTTTCTCACATAGAAAAGCTTAGGGTTTCTCTAGACGAAGAATCTGTAGAAGACAAAGTTAGTTTATTAGAAAAAAGAATATCCAGCTTAATTCCTAGAAGGTTTGGCATTTATTTGTCAAACTATTATAAAGATAGTTATGGTTTACGGAAAGACAGAATAAAATGTCTAATAGCGCTTATTAACAACTATTGTATAACGGGAAAAATAGATTTAGATTTCGAAACTGATAATAAAGTCTTGGATTCTATTCGGCAAAAATTATTAAAATCGAATATTAAAGATTTTCCCGCTAATGCTTTTTTTGTTGGTATTAAGTCTGGAATCTCAAACGCAGAACTATTAAAAAATTCTAGTAGCATTATTTTACTAGATTAAATCTTAACATCGCGGGCAGCATGGTTATTTTTAATCAAATTTTTAAAGTATTAGGAGGCATAATGCCAAGAGCAAAAACAAGTACTAAAAAAACTACAGCAAAGAAAAAAGAACAGCCCAAAGTAACTAGTTCTGATCTAGCAACTTACACTGATAGCTTTTTAAGCATATATAAAACTCAGTGTAAAGAAGCAATTATGGCACTAGGTAATTTGGAAAGAGATAGTCTAGTAGAAATTGCAAGAATATTAGACGTTCAAGAAACAATCGTAAAAAGCAAAGCAATCAATGTCATTCCAAGCTTACTAAAATGAAAAATTATGAAATATGGAATCAAGCATTTAGTCACTTGCAGATGTATTCTTTCGCAATTTAAAAAAAGTTCAAATCCACCACTGCATAAATTTGTTGTTTTTTCTGTTGTAGATGAAAACGATGTTGTAGATACCTCTATGGTAAAATGCAACAATTGTGGGATTACCCATAAAATAACAAATCTTTGTAAATCTGAAATATTAGAAAATTCTGATGATTGGCAATCTATTTCTATCGAAGATATTAAATTATCTACGCCTCCAGATTTAAGAGAAGTATTAGAGTCTTATGATGTTGATTTGCCTACATGGCAAATGGCAAACTGGATTATTGACTCATCAAGGTGGGGAGAAAAGATAATTTTAAATAAAAAAGATTTTGACGACAGAATAGAAGGAAAATTTCTAACTTTCAAAGGACCGATGCAATATCGAATAGAAACTTTTTTAGAGGTAAAGAATGAATTTTGATGAAAAAATAAAAGAAGAATTGTCTAAGTTTTCTTCGATATTAAATGAAAAAAACGAAGGCGAACGTGATTGGTTCAATATTAGAAACCTAGAAAACTATACACCTGAAATTAGAGAATACCCGCTGTTAAGTCAAGTCAAAGAGGGTAAAAGAACAGTCTTAGTTCCTAAAAATTTAGAAAATAATAAAAACGTTCAAACTACCAGAACCATAAACGTTACTAAAAATTTAGAAAAACTTAAAGAAGACTTCAAAAACTCTACAGAAAAAGGTGGAAATGACATAGCAAGAATTTGGGAATTAGAAAACTTTTTTGCGTCTTGGTCAGCCTTTGACAAACTACGAGATAAAATCGAAGGAATACCTGATATATCTCCTAAGGGATTTTGCGAAATTGGATTTCGCAATATTAAGTTAATGAATCACTATGGAAAAAAATATGATATACCAGTATGTGGGTATGATATATGTGAACTAAGTGTTCATCTTGCCAATCTTAATGAATATGATGGAAGATATGCAGATTTAAATAGGCCAGAAGAAAACAGCTTAGATCTTTCTGGTTTTAATGTAATCGCTAGTTATCACGTACTAGAACACTTAGTAGATCCTCTTCAAGCAATTCAAAAAATATATGATGCTATGGATGACTTAGCAATATTTCATGTAGAGGTTCCAAGAGAAGAAATTCCTAATTATGAATACGGTCATGTTTTTCCGTTCCACCACTTCGATCTAGAAAAATTTCTAGTATCAGTTGGTTTTCAAATTGTTGGTCTGACGCATCATGAATCTCAAACTGTTGATGGTCCTTATAAATACACTAGGGCTATAGCAATGAAGGGATACGAAAAAATTGAAGAAGCTTATAAAAAAATTAGAGATTCAAAATTAGTTAGAAATTATGATTATGAGCAGCGAGGAAAAAATAATGGCTAACATTAAGCTCTATGGTGATATGCCGGAAGAAAAAAAGACTCTAGAGTCGATCCAGGCTAGAGAAATTGTTCAAGAAATTCTTAAATTTGGAACAACTCAACATCAAGTTACGAAAATTATATATTTATTATCGCTTGAATTAGAAGATAGAATACTGCTAGAGACCTTGTCAGATATTTTAAGGCCTTTACTTTTTAAAGATAAAGAGAAAAATAACAGTAATTCTATTATTACGGAGTAATGGGAGTAAAAAATGGATAGTAAAATACTTCAAAAGTGGGCAGAATTAAAAACTTTAGTAGAAAGTTTAGAATTAGACATCCACAAACACGCAAATGGAAACGCTTCTGCCGGCGTAAGAGCAAGAAGAGGCTTAAGACTTTTAAAGAATGAAGCTGGAGCTTTAGTTAAAACATCGCTAGAGTTTGAAAAAGAAAGAAAGAATAGCTAAAAAAGTTTTTCTTCTAATAGATTTTCTTGCACTTTCTTCAATATTGTCTTTTCAATTTGACAGATTCTCATTCTTGTAACGCTAAAAATGTCCCCTATTTCTTGTAGAGTTAGGGGACCTTTTTTTGCTCCGATTAAAGAACAATTCTGGTGCTTGGAACAGTTTATCCAAAATCGGCAAGCTTCTTTTTCGCAGTTTAGTTTTCTTTCTCTATGCTCTTTAAAGCATGTAGTATTTTTTATCACATTGTCAGGCTTCATTTATTTTTTACCTACCATAATTAAAATTATAGGTGAATAATAAACCTAGTGATCGTATTGTACAGCCGGGAGTTTATATGAATCCGAGAAAAATATTCGTAATAGATACAAACGTACTTCTATATGACATGAAGTCAATCCACTCATTTCCAGGAAATGATGTCATAATTCCTTTGATGGTTCTAGACGAGCTAGATAGATTTAAAGATAAACCAGGGCTACTTGGAGAATCTGCTAGATATGTAAATAGATTTCTAGATGGTCTGAGGGAACAAGGGAATATAAATAAGGGGATCTTATTAAAAGACTCCCAACAAACCATCAGGGTGGAACTGAGGACCTCTGATAATAAGCTCGATGGCTTTGACCTAAAGAGGGCAGATAATCAAATAATATTGGCCGCTTTGTTAATCCAAGAAGACAATGCGGATATATCTGTGAAGGTCATAACTAAAGATATTAATCTACGAGTTAAGTGCGATGCCGTTGGTTTAAAAGCAGAAGATTATTTTAAAGATGATTTAGATGATGATGGACACTATAGCGGTTGGACAACTATAGAGTTAGAAAATAAAAGCATAAATAATTTTTATGAAAATGGAAAAGTTGAAACAGATGCTGAATTATTTGAAAATCAGTTTGTCGTAGCAAAAGAAGGAAAACAATCTCTTCTTGGAATTTATAAAAGCGGAGAGATTATAGAGCTTAAGCAAAGCATTTCTCAAGCTATAAAAATTGTTCCGAGAAATAAAGAGCAAAGATTTGCAGTAGAAGCTTTAAGAGATCCCGATATTCCTCTTGTGACTTTAACTGGATTAGCAGGGTCTGGAAAAACATTTCTATCTTTAATGGCAGCACTTGAAGGTCTTCAGGAAGATAGATATTCTAGAATTATCATAACGAGATCTCTACAGCCTGTTGGAAGAGATATCGGATATTTGCCAGGCGATTTAAAAGAAAAAATGGATCCATGGCTAGCTCCTATTTTCGATAATATTAAGCACGCTTTTAAAGACACAACTTATGTCGATATAATGATGGAAAAAGGCACAATAGAAGTAGCACCTCTTAGTTTTATTCGAGGTAGAACTTTTCCAAATAGCTTTGTATTAGTAGATGAATCTCAAAACGCTAGCATACACGAATTAAAAACTATAGTTACTAGAGTTGGAGAAAACTCTAAGATAGTTTTACTCGGTGACACTGATCAAATTGACACTCCATATATTACGAAAAGATCTAGTGGTTTAAACATAGTTACTGAAAAATTTAAGAAGAGTAGTTTACACGCTCATATTCATCTTCCTCGAGGTCAGAGGTCAAATCTTGCCACTGAAGCCTCAAGACTGTTATAATTAATGCTACGAGGTAAAAATGCCAGTAATTAATAGAAATAAAAATCAGTGGAGAAAAGTATATCCAGGAGTTAGACGAACTCCAATTTATGAAAAATCTCAAATGATGGAAGTAGGAAGATTATACTTCGTTAATTCTGATTTAGAGACTTTTAAATTTTCTAATTCTTATGATGTAGCTCCTACGGTAACAGCTTCAGTATATGGTGTTGATGCTAACGTTAGTATTAATTGCGTCGCTATAACTAGAACCTCAGCGACATTTGCTGCTAGTGCAAAATTTACTGGTGAAGTTCACGTTCAAATTTTAGAGGAAATGTAATATGGCTCAATTTCCACCAGCAGGAGCCCCAAGAAGACCTACAGTTTTAGCAGATCATCTCATTGAATATGTGAAAGTAAGCGTTAGCAATTCTGAAACTGGGGCGGTGGATTTAACTAAGCAGCACCGATTTATACCAGCTGTTGTAGTTGTCAATGTACAAACAATTTCAGCTCCGCATGTTAATTTATACATGGATAAAATTACTAAAACTGGAAATTGGGCTTCTGGGAGTATTACAATCGCCGGTGGCACTACCGCCGCAGATTTAAATGGAGATACTTTTATCTTAGAAGATAAAGATTCTATAAAACAAACGTTTACTTTTAATAATACAGATGACGTTGTAACTGGTGGTTCAATTGGATTGTTAACTGCTTTAGACGAATCGACAATTATAACTAGAACTAAAACTTCTATCAATAATGTTGCTAGCTTAAGTATCACTGCAGACGACATAACAGTTGGAAGTACCACTAAAGCATCTGCTACAGATGGAATAATATTTACAGCATCTGCTTTAGACGATGAAACTCTTACAATAACATTACCAACTGGTTATGGAGCTGATGCAGGTAAAGCGGTGGAAATAGTGTTTCAAGATACAGCTGGAATGAGTGGAACACCTACAGCAAATCAAATTTTTGTTCATCAAGGCGCTGGAACTGCAGCTGGCATAATTAATCTTAAAAGAGCTATTAATGGTTTCAGCGATGAACCAACTA
>MDTB01021873.1_pt1 | contig 17584 bp, 7 predicted proteins | sample 811161 | NCBI WGS metagenome assembly MDTB01 (sample SAMN05326650, study PRJNA326480) | marine metagenome | isolation source: seawater | place: Mediterranean Sea | collected 2009
GTATGTGTACACCTTCAAATTGTTCATGCTGGAAGCTCAGCCCACGAGAGGCTTCGTCGGGCGACAGGAGCGCTTCTTCGAAGCGTTTGCGTGGCACTCGGCAATAAACTCTGCTTCAATTTCCTTGGGAGTCTTCCGGATAATTATCATGTATTCGTCCTGTGACTGAGACAATTTGCCGCTGCTGCCGCCACTACTAGTGGACTGCGAGTCCCCATGAGTACAACTTTTTGCCAGACTATCTCTTTTGCGCGCACGCTTAGAGGCATCCCCTAATGTCAAAGCTTTCTTGAGCATACTCTCAGCAGGGCGTTTCTTCTTATCCGCCAAGCTAGATTTCTTTTCTGTCGTTGAGTCCCTTTCATCTGCCTCGCTGGCGATGTCTAGAGCCGATGGCGCGTAAGCCTCTGCAGCCTCTGGAGCTCTCGCAGACCCGCTAGGGGCTCTTGAAACCTCCTCTGGTGTGACCTTGCCCACATGATGTGCTACTCCTTCTTCATGGACCCTCTTGACTCGTCCTAAAACTTGCGCATCCCTGGGAGTCGACTTGTCTCGAGCAGCAGGAGCAGCGATTGTCGTTGCTTTTTGCTCACGCGCAGGAAGCGACGCCATCTCTAATGTGGACGCTTCCCCAAGCCCCTTTAGATGCATTTCCATGTGCCCATCGTCCCCATTTTTGTCACTTGAACTGTGAGCATTTTCAACGGCGAGGAGACCACCACTGCTGCTATTCCTATCGCTCCTATTGCAAATAGTATTATTTTCACTACTGCTACTACTACTGTTACTACTACTACTGCTACTACTACTGTTACTACTACTACTGCTACTGCTACTGCTACTACTACTGCTACTGCTACTGCTACTACTACTGCTACCTTCAGACACAGGCTGTCCTGCTTCCACTCGCTCGCTCACCCCCACGATGTGGCTAAAGGGGGTAACATACTGGTGAGAAAGAGCGGCTGCTGCTGTGATACGCTTAAGAGGATCGTATATAAAGAGTTGCTTGAGTAAATCTGTGCCATGTGGACCCAGGGTGGGGGCCACGGAGGCGAGATTCTTCTGTTCCCACTGCGGGAAGGAGTTCCGCCAGTATGGTAAACTAGAGAGACCGGGCCACTCTTGCTCCGAGGGCGTCCCAATGGCCTGGAAGATGCAGTGCAACTGATCAATCTCCGAGTCTCCCGTTAGAAACGCGCGCTTGTTGGCCATCTCGACGATTATGCAGGCTGTGCTCCACAAATCAACAGCACAGGTATACGCGTTGCTACCCAGTAATATCTCTGGAGCGCGATACCATCGCGTGATCACTTCAACTGTGAGAGGGCGGGCATTTGGTGTGAAACAACGTGCTAAACCAAAGTCGGCGATCTTCAGTGTACCATCTTTTGCCACAAGAATGTTCTGGGGCTTGAGATCACGGTGCATGACACCTAGCGAATGGCAGTGTGCCAGGCCCGCCAACATTTGTGCTGTGTAGGACTGCACCAGTTCAGCGCCCATACATGTCCTTCGATCCATATACTTTTTCAGATCCATATCAACGAGCTCAAATATCAAGTACAGACGCGCCGGCTCAATTATCACATTCTCAAGCTTGACGAGATTTGGATGATCTCCTAGACCCTGCAATAAAGCCATTTCTCTTAGAGCTGTAACGGGAATACCTTCATCCTCCGTCTCGAGTCTGATCTTCTTTAAAGCAACATAGCGGTCCGTCAGCAAGTCTAGGGCCTTGAAGACTACACCGTAGGCCCCCTCTCCGAGTGTACTTGACTCTGTGCTCGCACGAGGCTCGATACGCCGATATCTACGTAGATTGAACAGCAAGAAATTGAAATTGTTAATGCGCTTGCAGGCAATAATTACTCACAGAAAGTTGTTTTCACTCACCTCTCCATATCTTCAGGCGAGATCCAGCACCTTTTGTTGACGACCGCTTAACTACTAGTGGTAATCTTTTGACCACCCTATTCCACCGTCTCGTCCTATACTTCAGGTTTCGTAAATTTTACAAGGATCTTCAACCGACCTTGTGGATATATGAGGCCAATACAGATCACGCTGGGAAACTTCGCAGCCAGCCAAAAAGCTGGTAGACGAGCGCGCACAAGATCGTGAATAGGCTAGATTGGCCCCGGTGGTCCTCCTAACTAGACTTAAGGAGTGCACCATGTCCACGATCACTCGCGAGCATGGCTTGCAATCTCAACAAGAGTCAAACCCTCAAGTCGGTGCGATTTCAACTCAGGTTGGCCTAAATTCTGACCTGGGACGTACTTTCCCGAGTGTATCTGCGCAGACATTGCCAATGAAGTCTATTGAGAGCCCCTCGTCGTCTGCACGCTCAAGAGATGTTTCTATTTCGAGTGCTGAAAAGCACTTAGAGTTTATAGCGGGGGAAGCAGATGAGGAAGAGGTGACTTACGACCATTTTGAGGATCACTTGATGCAAATCATGAGCACTGATGGATTTCGAGGGGGTGTGAAGGATTATTTTGTGTTTGATACTAGTTTCAGAAAGAGGCGGTCGACAATCGAATCAAGCGGATTGAATAGTGAGAAGCTCGGTCTCGATGAGGAAAAGTCAGCGCTAAGACGCGAGAGTAGCTACGTAGAATTCGTTATCGAGTTGCAAGGTAGCACGGGCGTCGACGTTTCCCTCTTTTTATTACGGCGATTTTCCGATTTCGAGAAGTTTGAGACAAATTTGAGGCAAGCGCTCAAAATGGATGGTATAAAGACTCCAATACCTGGGCTTCCAGCCAAGCAGGTATTTGGCTTTGGCGGTAGATGGAAGGAGAGGGGTTTTGTGGAAGAGAGGAGACAGCTTCTCGATGCCTGGCTTCGTGCTGTGCTATTAATGCAGTCAAGGGGAAGCTCACGGATAAAGAAGGCGTTTGTCGCGTTCATGTCTGGATAGGATGGCTGTTACAATTTAGCTAGTGTAACGAACTTATGCTTCTTGTCTTATTCGCCTCATCTATTAACCGCGCTGAAGTTTTCAAATTTCGCATTTATTGATGAGAAAATGCTTTCTCACTTCTGCTATCTTCTTACTATGCACGATACGATTGGTGTCCTGCTATTCTTGGTGGCACTTCTCTATGTAGATGGTGCCTCAAGTGGTCCTTTATATCTCGCTGTCGACGCTGGGACAGAGTCACTGCGAGTCGGCATCTTCGACAGGGAGGGACATGTTGTAAGCTCCCATGCGACTCCGTATGAAACACAATACCCCAATCCTGGATATTTTGAGCAAAAGCCTGAAGATTGGTACGAATCTTTGGGCACTAGCTGCAAGAAGGCTCTCGAGAAAGCAAATATTGACCCATCACGGATCGTAGCTATGTCCTGTGATACGACCGCTTGCTCAGTATGCGTTTTGGATAAAGATTTCAAGCCATTAAGATCATGTATATTGTGGGCAGACTCTAGATCTGCTCAGCAGACTGAAGAAATCATGCTCAAGGCGAAAGGAGACGCTGCTTTGCAGGTAAATTGCGATGGGCATGGACCCCTCTCAGCAGAGTGGATGCTGCCAAAGTCGCTATGGTTGAAGCAGAAAGAGCCTGACCTATGGAAAAAAAGTGTTTATATATGTGAGAAGCAAGACCTCTTCAATTATTGGCTGACGAAGCGATATGTTGCCTCAGGGTGCAATACGGCTGCTCGATGGCACTGGAATGCCCGAGAGGCCTGCCAAGCTCCAAAGGGAAGCACAGCTGGAAGGCCTGTGGGAATCCTCGAAGCAATAGGCCTCGAAGATTTGCTTCAAAAATGGCCCCAGGATTGCTTAGAAATGGGTGGAATTGTTGGTACATTGACGGAGGAGGCTTCTTACCACCTCGGGTTAGGCCAGTCGGGCACAAGCATAAAAGTCATCCAAGGCGGCCCCGACGCTTATGTTGGTATGATAGGACTGGGTTGCATAGAACCAGGGAAACTAGGCCTCATAACGGGCAGCAGTCATCTTCACTTGGCCATTAGTGCCGAGCCTGCCACAGCGAACGGCATCTGGGGGTCGTACGTTGGAGCACCCTTGAGGGATCTATGCTTCGCAGAAGGAGGTCAAAGCTCAACAGGGAGTGCAATTACATGGGCTAAGCGGATTTTTTCCCAGGGGACGGGAAAGGAAGGTGCTGAAGTCCCTAAAGTTGGCTTCAAAGAGCTCGATGAGGAGTGCGCAGAGTCTCCCCCCGGGGCACGTGGGCTGTTATGTATCGAGACCTTTCAAGGCTCACGAACTCCTGTTACTGATGCCAAGGCCCGCGGAGCCCTCGTAGGTCTTACACTTGCTCATAAAAGAGGGGATATTTGGCGAGCCATGCTAGAAGCCATTTGTTTCGGTACAAGAGCTGCCATCGAAGCTATGCAAAGAGTAGGGCTGGGCACAGGAGATGAAATACTCGTAACCGGGGGCGCCACGAGGTCTCCCATTTTCTTACAAATGCACGCGGACGTAACTGGGAAGACAGTGATTATAGGGGAGACTGACAACGCTGTGTTATTAGGTGCGGCAGTGCTTGCACGTGCTGGGAGCTCTGTGGAGGCAGAAGACGGAAACAACGCTCCGAGCAAGGGCATCCTGGCGCACGTAAAGAGTGCAGTGGCTGACATGGTCAGAGAAAGTGCTCGTGTGGAGCCAAGGCTCAGCACTCATGCTCGCTATACAGCCATTTATCAAGTCTATCGACAGCTGGCAGAGGCTATTCGGGACACAAGCCACATCCTCGCTCAAGACTACCATCTTCCTATTTCTGTTGGCGATAGAGTAAATAGGGCTCCTCTGGCCACAGTGCACCAGCCAATTATAAAGGTAGATGAGGAAGGCAATCGAAGGAAAATATATGTCGTTCCTTCAATACTGGCGGGGGATTTCGGTAATCTGCAGGCAGAAGCGAAGCTATGTATCGAGAACGGCTGCGAGTATTTGCACGTTGATATGTGCGATGGTGGCGACCTCGCTCAGGGGGCGCTTACTTTGGGACCACAAGCGATAGCAGCAGTGGCAAGAAAAACACCAGAACTAAAACTAGATGTTCATCTCGTCGCACAGACCCCGGGAAAGTTTATCAAAGAGTTAGCCGATGCGGGAGCCACACGGCTTACTGTGCAGTACGAGACACTGGCTGAAGCAGTGCACAGTGAAACTTCTAGTCAGGTGGCTTTGTATGGCCTGTTAAAGGCTTTTGCCATGGCTGTTAACGAATCAGGGATGAAAATGGGTATTTGTGTGGCTCCAGCGACGCCTATTGAGGAAGTATGTGCAGCGCTTGACGACCTGTGCGAAGGCAGCAAACCCCTAATCGAATTTATCGACATTCTAGCAGTCAAGCCAGGCAGAGGTGGGCAGACTTTCGACCCGAATTCTCTGCTCAAATTAGCGTATGTCCACTCCATGTATCCCGGTCTTCCCTTTCTAGGTGTCGATGGTGGAATCACCGTCGAAGGCAAAGCTGCTCAGGAGGCTCTGGCTCACGGTGCGAACTACATAATCGCCGGTAGTGCGATTTTTGGGCGTGACAGAGTTGCTGGGGTTAATGATATGGTGGTCGTTGAGAACCTGTCCAAGCTCATACAGGTTGCACTCGAGAACTAGAGAGTATAGGTGATGCTTCGTGAAAAAACATTAGGCTACAAAATAGACAAGACTCCATACATTTCACATATATTCGCCCCCCCGATGTCCTAGCCTTAGTCTGCTTTGCCTCGATTCGCAGCTGAAGGAGCAGGTTTATGCGTGTACATCGCATTGCCATGCTGCGCCTGTGTACGGTTAGTCGCAAATTGGAACGCACTATATTGGCCTGGCTGAGGCGTATGACCGTAGGGTGTCCTATAATTATCTCCTGTCGAGGGAGCGCTTGAGTGCTCGTGCAAATAATTGCCACCACCACTGCTACTATTGTTTAAATTGCCACCTGGGCTTTTATACTTCTTAGCTTTCCCGCCTCCCGTGTATGAGTACTCTGCCGCAGTTTCAACCATGTGTTGAAAGAAGTCATAGACCGTCTTAAAGACGTTGGCCCCCTTTTTGTGTGCTGTTAAGTCAGTCGTTCTTTTTAGATGGTCGGTACTGGTATTCCCGGCACTGGGCAATACATTATCTGAAATAGTCAGGGTCACGAAGAGTCCCATTGGGATCGTCCACACAAGCACCACGAAGAAGCCAACTATGTGTAGAATATCTCGCCCGGGCATACCATACACATTTGGCTCAGAAAAATAAGTGAACCAGAAATAATGGCTAATCAAGAACATGAATATACTCATCGGAGCCTCATAAGACTTTATCGTCAAGATAGGGTAGCTCTCTAGAAGCTTCCAATAGCACGCATGGGCAAGAAGACCCAAGAAGATTTCAAAAGTTGGGAGCCCATCCACCCAGAGAATAATATGTACACTTACGACCGCTGGAAGCGTGTACCTCTTCAAAATCACCCCCGCCATTGTCGTATACTCCTCTGCGAGCTCGGCCAAGAGGTAAAGCCCTGAACTGATGGCTATGGCGAGAAGCAACAGACATAGATATCCCCATATTCCACAGAAAAGCCACAATAGCGTCCCGCTTCGCCAGAGAGCCATATTTTGCACCAGTGTGTAAATTTCTCCCGTCGGGACAGCGTCAAGGTTGTTTTGAGCTTATTGCACGTGTACGCCACCTTCTTCTATGATTCGAGTCTGATCGCCTGAGTGAATATCAATAATGGGGCTAATAGAGCTCGAGGCCCAGAAAGTGGAGGCTAATGCACTCATGGAGTCTCAGAATTACGCCAAAGCTGCTGCTTTGTACTCAGCCATTGTCTCGCAGTTGCACACTACTGAAAAGAATGGTTCGAGAGATAATGAGGTATTGAGTGACGGAAAGCGTCTATGTATCGCGTGTCTGAACAATCTCAGCATGGCTTATCAAAAGATGGGAGAGCACGGGCAGTGCATAGATAGCTGTTCGAGCTCCATTGAGTTGGACCGCTCGAATCTGAAGGCATATTATCGCCGTGCACTGAGTTATTTGGCTCTGGCGAAGGAGGAAGATCAGGTAGGGGAAAGTGGACGTAAGGGGGCTGTTATGAGCGAAAAGTGGGGCCTGGCCACGGCTGATGCCGAGGCAATCCTTATGGTTGAGGGTGAAAATCCCCAAGCAAAGGCGTTAAAAAACGACATTCGCAAAGCTAAACTAGATGCAGAAACTAAGCGCAAATACGATTTGCAGAGCGAAGGTGAGTCGCTCTCTCGCCGTACGAGGAAAGACAAGAATAATAGCAACTTTAAGGGATTTCCGACCGACCCGCATGCGCGTAATCCAGAGGTTGCCCACATTCCTTCGGTGACTGAGGCTGACATTAAGAAATTTACTGCTGATGAAATCGAGCGTGCACAAGTTGACAAAAAGAAAGCAGATGTGGAGCGTGCCAGCGAGAGCCTGGAGGAGTTCAAGGACCAGCAGGCGGAAGCCTACAAGAAGAGCTCAGGGTATGTGTATTTGAACCCTAATTGGGACCCTGTATCTATTACTCCATCTGCAAGGGATGGTGAGGTATCGACTATGCCGAGCGACTTGACTGATGAGAAGAAGCCAAAAACGTCGTTCAAGGACCTGCTCAAGAAGGCCAAGACCAGCACCGGGAAGAGGGAGAAGATAAGCCGGTTGGGAAGTACGGACAAGTCTAAGAAAATTGTCGAGAGCGACAAGGTCAAGGGCGCCTTGGAGGAACTGCAGTCGGCGGAGGACTTGGCCAAAAATGCCGTGATGAGCACCCTGGCGATGAAGGAAGTGGTAGGAGTGAGCCGCTCGAAGGGCAGTGACCGAGTCAAGGAGCGTTTGGGGAAGAGCGGTGAAATAGAAACGGTAAGAAGCGAGCTTAAGCAAGTCGGCGACAGCTCTAACGCATGGGATGAGCTCGCCTCTGTCGAGGAGATGGCACTCAAACAAGTTCGAGAGAGACTCTCCAAGAAAAATAAATGAGCTTTCATTAACAAATTTTGCCCAAATGTTAGCAGTATATCGCAAGTGTTCAAGATTTGACGCCTCGATCTATAAGAATGGGAAAAGAAGGGGGTTTCGGGGAGAAAGTGAGTGTTACTGAAATGCACGCGAATGACGGTGTCTCGTTTTCGTGTTTGGATCTCGTCATCAGAATCAGACAATGTGATTTCATGTATTGTTTCTCTCATTGACACCAGTCTAAGGCGGCAAAAATGTGACACTTACCTTTTTTTAGTCCTCCTCCGCATCTGCTCTGTAGTAAAGATATTCGTTGTTCTCATTTTCTGCCACTCCCTCACCGGCAACGACGACATCCATATATTCATCATTCTGTGTTTGCCCAGGTTGCAAAGAGGGTACGAGCACCAAATCGTCTTTATTCCTACCACCTACGTTCGGCAGGACGTAGGCGTCATAATTCTCGATGCTCATAATCTTTGAGCTCATCATCGCTGTGTCCCCATGAACGACCGTGTCCTGGTAAGACGCTTCAATATCATCAGTTGGGTCACTCTTACTGGTTGGGATACATGGGCACAGGTATGCCAAAAATGTCATCTAGAGGTGCCAGAATCAACAAATTCACGAGCAGATAAAAATCACGGAACCCGGACAATTTATGGTGTCTGAGTAAGTTCCAGCTGTCTTTGTATCTTTGTATTACTGGTCAGGTACTAGCCTGTCTAGTCCCACTGAAACTGTCTGCGTAAGCACGAGCAATAATCGCATGTTTGTGCACAAGGTCTTGGTAGCCATTCTCGCATACTGTGTTCTCCTAAGATTTTGTGTGCACATAGCATAGCTATATATGTGGTCTTTAGGGGGAGCAGGTGACGACAAGGGCAAGAAGACCCCTTGGTCGTCGGGAAATGCCCCAGGCAATTTCGGCGCCTCGAATGGTAAGGAGAAGCCATTCCCGTCATCATCTGGGTGGACTGGTTCAAAGAATGACAAGTCGGAGCCTCCTTTTGGAAATGAATCGCCTTTTGGAAAGTTTCAGTCTTTCTCAAGTGATTTTGGGGCACAAGACAAGCGGTCAAGTGCTTTCAAAGGCTTTGGAAAGGGAGCTGTACAAGGCTCAGAATCAAGCTTAATGCAGAAAAGCATCAGAACCAATCCTTTCAGTGTAGGCGGTGATAGATCGAGCACAGAAACCACTTCAACGTTTGGAAGTAGCGGCAGCAGTCAGTCAAAAAAGATAGGCGGCGGCCTCGTGTGGGGAGGAGGCAAGTTCGAGGGGAGGATGCGCTCTGGTGGTAAAAGTCCTACTACTTTGTCTGGGAAAGAGAAGGTGAGCCCTTCTTGTCGTGTGTGTGGGTCCACCTTTGCCTCATTCGATGACCTCAAGGGCCACATTCGAAAAGAAGGCCATCATAGCAACGCCAAGGACAACCTTAGCGTGAGCGTCGCGCCGGGAAGGGGCGTGGGTATAAGTAGCGATAGACATCCTACATTCAGTGTAGATAGTGGGGATAATTTGGCCTTTGCTGCAGCGAAAGGGCAAAGGCGAGGCAAAGACAATACTGGAAAGCCAACTGCCCAGAGCCCAGGGGTCCGGAAGGAGGGCAGGGGGTCGAGTCTGCGCGAAGAGATGGACATGAAGAAGAACCTGATGGCGAAGATGTCAGGAGGCCCTCTCGGTGGCAAGGTCGGTAATGATAAAGGTAGCAGCAGTAACAGCGGTAACTACAAGACTAAGAACAATCCAAAGGCGGTTTACACGAAACCCGATTCTCCAATCGGAACTGGCATTGGGTTGACTCGAACAGGGGCTCTTGATGCCCAAGGAGTTGTAGAGCCATCTGGCTCTCGTAGAAAGTCATTTTTACATGCTGCAGCTGCTCCTCATGATGAAGACGGAGAAGAAGAGGAAGAGGCCGACGATAGCATCCTCAACATCAGTGCTGCTAGCAATGCTAGCAAAAGCAGTATATTTGACAGGTTACGTACAGCCTCTGGCGACCAAGTGTCGAGATCTGTGGCTGAAGCACGCGAAGCTGCTACAGGAGGTGTAGATCAAGGTGGCGATTCGGGGAAAATCGGCGATGAAGACGAGAGTGAGAACGACTGCGATGATGACAAACAGCATGCCTTCTGGTCTGGAAAGGGTACTCTGGTCCATGAAGACGATGAGGATGACTTGGCGTCTCAGAACCTCGTGTACAGTGATGGTGATGGTGACGACAACGACATCAACAAAAGTGTTACTAGTGCAGGCACCCGGTTGGAGCACGATCAGGACGCGAACAAGAATCCCTTCTCCTCCTTTGCTGTTGCCGCGGCCCCTTTGACCTCACTCTCTCCCGCTGCTGAGGGCACTGACATGATAGAGCAGCGTCCTCGCCAAGGCAGTGGTAGTGCAAGGAGTGGTGGTATGCTTGATCTTCTCAAGTCGAAGATGGCGGGGCAGTTCCCGATGGAGGCAGCTAGAGCAGGCGTCCGATCTTCAAAGCACATCCCCAACAATGGGTCTCAGTCCCTTGACCATTTTACCGTCACAGAGAACAAGGCAATGCACGTTCAGTCCCTCTCGAGAACTGTAGGGGCAGGGGACCACTTCTCAACCCCAACAGAGTCGGCCTCAAGTAGACAAGCCGCCGCTAGCAGTGTCACGAGAGGTGGTAACAGCTCCGTGGACATCAATGGTGGAGGTGGAGGTGCGGTTGTTCCGCTTTGCGAAGACATGTGTGCAGAGGCTGAGAGGAGCAGACGTATAGAGAGTGATGATCTAGACAAGTTCGAGAAGCCAGAAGCGGGTTTACAACTTCCAGGACACCCAGGAAGTGGCCCAGAGGGTACTTACACGTACAAGGACTTGATGGTGAAAAAGCTTGCAAAGAGCAGTGCAGACCACACGCTCCAGACCCCTGCAGAGATGCGTACACCTGGCTCCTTACTTCGAGTCATCCGCTACCTCGAGCAGTGTGTTATGGATGCGGATTCTTACGGCCCCGACCCCCGCTTTGTCGACCCAGCTACAGGCGCCTCTCGACCCCCAACCTTCCTCGAGATCTACTTTTACGTGTTTTCTCGCATGCGCATGATCGCGAAGGACTTCATCCTACAGAGTGGCACCGATGCCCTCGACGACACCGGCGGTAACAATGAGAGCAGTATGGCAGCTGAGTCACATAACGCAAACGATATCTTTGTGATAAGTCCGGTGTGGATTGAAGTGCATGAACGCATTGCTCGTTATTACATCATCTGCGAAAACTATATGAGAAGTAGCAGCGAGTATGTAGAGGACCATGCGCAGCAGAACGGCGAGCAGCTAAATAATGTGTTCAAGACTTTGCTTCAGTACTACGTGTCACCAGCTTCTCTCGGCTTTGAGAAGCCGAACCGGGCCGAATTCACTTCTTATTTCTTGTTGGGGCAGTTGGGAAACACTGGGGAGGTAGCAAAATTCCTCCGTAGCGCCAGCATTTCAGACGAAGTGGTGCACTCGCCCCAGATTGCCTTCGTAACAGAGGTGTGGGGAGCCATTAAAAATGACGATTACGCCCGATTTTTTAAGTTGCTTCGAAAAGCAGACTTATTGCAGGCATGTATGATGATGAAATATGTGGGTGAGATCCGCATGATCGCCATTCAGAGGCTATGTACCACCTTGTGTCCACCCGGTAAGCCGACTACTGGTAATGCCGGCACACTTTTCTCTGTAGACGAGCTCACTCATCTGCTCTTCTTCGAAGACAGAGACGATTGTCTCGATTTTCTTGGCCACTGTGGCGTAGAGGTGAACAATGGGGATGATGGAAGTCCCCAGTGTGTGCTCAAGAAGGTGAATATCGTGGACCAATTGCCTTTGGACAAGAATAATCACCCTATTTTGCCGCATGTGCGCCACTTGGCTCGCGGAATTGACTCGAAAAGAGGCACTATGAGCCTTAGGGATGCTTGTCGTGGCAAATGCTCTGGAGCGAGAGCCTTCAATGACGAGGACTTTCTACGTATAGCCGTGGGAAGCCAACCTCACTCCTCTTTTCTAAGTGCTACTGCGGCGTCCTTTATTCCCGGAGCACGGATCCCCCTCATTTCTGACCCACAGGAAGGAGCAACTAGAGAGAAGCAGCACCAGGTGGACCTGCAGCGACAGCAATATGAGGCGAGGCTTGCCATACAGCAAAAGAAGGAGACTGAAGCTCGACGACAAGAAGAACAACGGGCGAGAAGGGAGGCCGCCTTGAAGGCTGCAGAGGAGGCTGCAGCTGAGAGGGAGAGAGAGAAGGAGCGCCAGAAGAGCATGGCTGCTGAGGCGGAAGCCAGGATGAGAAAAGCTGCGAGAGCAGAGGAGGAACGTCGGGAGCGTGCAGTCCAGGAAGAGAGAGAAAGAAAAGCGGAGGAGGCTCGTGTTGCAGCTGCTGCCGCTGCAGCTTTGGCTGAATCCAAGCGAAAAGCCGATGAGGAAGAGCGTCAAAAGGCCGAAGCTGCTGAAGCTGCTCGAAGGGAGAAGGAGGAGGCCCTTGCCCGTGAACGTGACATTCAGCGATTAGAGCAAGAGAGGGCCAAAAGGGTAGCGGAGGAGCGCGCTCGAAGAGAAAAAGAGGAGCGCAAGCGTCGCGAGGAAGAGAGATTGAGGAGGTTGCAAAAGGCATTGGAAAGTACACATAGAATTACCGAAAAGCTCCTGCTTAGGAGCCATTTCCGGCACCTTGTGAGCTACTTTGAACACCTGAAGCGCAACAGGTCGGCGGAAAAGCGAATACGCCTGCTTGAAGAGCTACGTAGTATCGATATGAGTACCACCTTTGCTTCGACATTAAATCTCGGGTCGGCCTCGTCCCCATCCTCGCCACACATCGATTGTCGGCTCGGGCTCGGGTCGAAGAGGACGAGGGCAGTAGAGACGATCGAACGAGGGATGCGAGGGCCTCTGCACCACCCTCGTCAGCGCAGTATCACTCTTCGTTATCTCGCCTCTCCTGCTATCATTTCGGCCTCCCAAGCTATATCGACGAATATTTGTAGGAAATTAGCTCCAGCGTTATACGATAGACAGACCCATTTACTCAGAGCTGTGCAGCAGGACGAGTCCTTGTCCTGGGATGGACAGCTGAACTACAAGATAGCACTGGTCACTGCCGCCCATGATGTGCGCTTTTGGAGTTTAAACCACGCAGCTAACTTCTCAATAGACAAAAGGCTAGTCGATGGTAGCACGATCTGTGCCAATTTACTGCGGCTTGTGTGTTGTACACATACAGCGGGATTAAGCCAGCACAATGACTGGACCGATGAAGAAGAGATCAGTGCAGGAGGTGATGGTTTGGAGGAGACAGCAGCAGATAGGCTGGCCTTTCAAGTCCGCCCGAGCGTTTATCGCACTCAGGTATCGGTAGCATCAGCAGCATCAGAGGAGCCACCGGTAGGGCCCCTTTCTGGCAGTTGCAGAGAGCGGACAGCCTCACTCCTCTCCATCTCGTCGGTGTCCTCCTCTGAGGGGGGCTCGCGTCTGTTAGGGAGCGCCAGTCGTGGACGACTACGCAGTCGAAAGAGCGTAAGTAGCACCAAGAATAACTCTCCAGGGTTGAAGCTCCATAACAACAAGAAGCAACAACAGTCTTGCGGCAAATTTGACTTCTCGTTGAGTATCGGTGACACCTGTTCGCCTGCTGAAGGAGTTGGGGCCGATATGGTCGTCGTAGTTGTACCATCCGATCCAGCCGCGACCTCTCTTGGTTCCATTGCCCACATTGTTGCTCAGGTCAGATCAGCCTCTGTGAAAAATTGCCCTATAGGCCTTATAGTGACAACGGACAAGCCTAGGTTTGGCCAGACGACCTTACTGGCTACCGAGAACTTAGACCTGGCGAATCCTAAGGTGGTAAGACTGACTCGTCTTCTTACAGAGCGATCTGCGGGAACCCTGAAGGAGGGCTGGCAAGAGTCAGTCTTCGCCGCCTTGGAGCTCTGTATTGATACAAGTGCCCTCAAAGCGCCCGATACCCCTTCGTCCAACCTCGATAATGTCCGTTGTCTAGTGGATCAATGCGACTCGGACGCTCTTTCGTGTCTTGGTGAGTGTGTGACGACCCTGTGCGAGTCGGTGCTTCTTACTGGCAACATGCGGGCCTCAACACCAGTCATTTATGGCGTAAATGTCATGTCGAAATTGACACAACTCGTCCTTCCCGTGATTCAACTCATTGGCACTAGTACTATGAGCTCGAACGAGGAGAATGAGTCTCTTCAGCCAGTTCACGAGAGGAGTATTGCAATGGAAGCACACATTCTGGCCTTTCGTGAGAAGAAGGAGCAAGACGACGTACATATGCTCTTGCACCAACTGGCTTATGGGAACATGAACGACACAGATCCGCACTACAGCTTTAACAGTGCCGTGATAAGCGTGATCGAACGCACCCTCGATAATGCCTTGAACACTTACAATGATCAAGCAACCAAGTGGGCGCATAGCTTGCACGAGCTGGCTAGCGCAGCAGAGAGGATGGCTGACGCTGTGAGCGTAGTGGAAAGCGGCAAGAGCCTTCCAGGGGCAGTCTTCTCTACTATGGGAGCTAGATTCACGCCCCTGCCTGCCGACTGGAGCTCTAACGAGAGATACGATTCCGGTGTGGTGCTTGCGCGCAGCCTCCTGTTACCGACCTACCCCACGCACAAGCGGGGCTCATCACAGCGTAACGTTCTCACGAACTTCTCCGCGACCCTGGAGGAATGGGTCAAGAAGCTCTCGATTGCTCATGACTCTATCGTGCAAGCTGTACTCAACCTCCCCTGTTCTGTTGTGGAGAACCTTCTACAGAGTCGCAAGATGGCTCTTTATCAACAGCGTCAGAATATTGCTAAAGCTTTTCACGGCCTGCTCACCAGCAGCGTGACTGCGCTGAAGGCGGAAAATGTTGTCAATGCACCTTACGGACCACATGCAGAGGCATGCTGTGTGCATGTTGTACGTGCCATTTATGCAGCCGTAGAGAGCTGCATGACTACCCTGCTTGCGGGAGCAAGAGACCTCGCCGCCTCAGCTCAAGAGGAATTTTTCGTCTACGCAGCTTCTTTCGACGACGAGATACCTGTGCCTCGGCCTATGCACTGGGATAGGAGAGAGGAAGAAGAAAAATTGCCTCATGTCAGTAAGAAACGCCACTACGAAGCCACTCTTGACGAGGGCAGCGCAAAGACTTGGACTGATGCCAAAAGAAGAACGACGGGTGATGAGAGGGAGGTGACGACGCCAGAGACTCAAGGAGTCGATAGTATTGATGACGCTGTGAAGGAAGGTGTAAGCTCCGAGCAGAGAGCGCAGAATCGTCTCGAGCAAATGCTTAAGAGCGCTCTTGGCCTAGGAGTTCCGACCGTCACTTCATGGAGCGAGGAAGTGAAGAGAGGAGAGGGGGAGGGAGACGAAAAGGAAAATGTGGAATACAATCCGCGCTTTAGCATTGAGAGTATATCGAGTCCTATGCCACCGATAACCGGCGACTCCACCACCGTCGCAGAGACGGGGCAGAACGCTAATGCCCTCGACTTGATCCGCTCATGCCGCGAAGAACGTCTATCGTTTGAGGCGACTTTATACTCTGTGCCAAAGTAAGTTTGCAGATATGAGCCGCGAAATGTAGTATTGGTTCCCTCATATTGCGACAATTGTAATAATTTGTAATTCATCAGTGTTTTTGGACATTTTCTGCTGCGGTGTGGATTGTGCAGGGATTCGTGGTCGTTGGGCGTAATAGAACAAGATAGCAACATTGAATATAGGGTGAAAAAGCTCACATATTTCTTAATGGAGCGAAAGTAACAGCCTAAAAGGGATGTCCCCACAAGGTGCTCGAGACTCCAATTTGGTGCGTCGTGGGCTAGTTTTCTGGCTAATTATTGGAGTGCTTGTCTTTATAGTATCAAGGGGAGGAACGAGTATTAGTTCTGTGGATGATCAAGATACACAGGAGAGATTCCATGAACGGCAACCCGAGGAAGGCAAAGTGGGCCCGCAATTTGGGGAAATATACAGCAACAAGTCGTACTTCATACGTGATTTTGATCCTGCTAGTAATAATTCTATACACGATTACTGTTCATCTTTGAACAAGCGCGCCATTCCCACCAAAGAGAGGAATAGTGCCATGGAAGACGCCCAAGCCTTGATTGAGAGGTACTTGAGAGAGCACAGTGCCTTCACCATGTTCCCTTATAGTGAGAGGAGCAAAGAAAAGCTACCAGTGATGGACATGATGTCTAGGCAGGACCAATTGCTGTGTCATTCCGACAGATCCTTTGTGGTGGGCACCTATGCGTGCCCTCTGCAGGTTGGGAACCGAATTCACGAATTCCTCAACGCTTTCGCTGGAGCAGTCATCACAAACCGTACCCTTGTATGGAACTATTGCGAGCGAGTGTCTTGCAAGAGTGGCGGTACAGTGAGCAGGTGTGACGCCATGCTCCAGCGAAAAGGGTGGATCGTCTCCGCGGCAATGGTCTTGCAGAGGCTTGAAAGGGGGGGATGCTCGAAGAAACAGAAGTACGTGGTTCCCCGCGACAAGGGAAGGCGAAACCTTGGCAACTCGGCTCGTATATTTGTGAACGAGCAGAAGAAGAGGGCTGCGGAGGAAGCACAGCACATTGTGGATCCAGTGGTGCCCAAGACGAGGTACAGTGTCGACGGGGAGGGGCTGGTTGCTTGCTGCGGCATCGACACTCTCCCTCAGAGAATCCTGGACTTTGGCGTCCTGGAAAGACATGAAATGTTTGGTCTAAGCTTCCCTGGTAGCAACCTCGGCCCAAGAGCCCAGACGCGCGCCCAGGCTTTGTTCGGTGCCGGGCGGGAGTACGCCTATGGGCTGTTATTTCGGACTGCCTTTGAGTTTTCTGAGAAGCTGAACAAATTCAACGGCCAAGCCATGAAGCAGCTTCAAGACTTCGGGATCAATGAGGAAAGAAGAAGGCGATTGAGTCCTGAGCCTAACCACGACCAAGATGATGAGGTAGAGGAGCCCAGCAGGCGCGGTAAGAAGGGTCCAGCTCCGCAACCGCATGAGCCGAAGAGGACCCCCGAAAGAACTTCATCCTCACCGGGGACAGCCCTCCCAAAAGCTAAACTAGGGCCAAAGAAAGGTTTAGCAGCTGCTGGAGGAAAGTGGACCGAAGCATTTGCTGGCAACCACACGGCACGCCTTGAGCAGACAAGGAAGAATGACGCCCTGGCTGGTCGGAGCGGGATGCAGACACGGACACCTGATACAAATGGCATTGGTGAGCATGGTCAAGGCTCTGTCATTGTACCGTCTACCACCCGCAGCAAGCTGGGCGGCCCTAGTGGTGAGGCAAGTGACCGCGCAGCTGAAGCCGAGTTGTCGGATGCTGTTCCTCGTGACAGTATCAAGGCTCCTCCTCCCTCTGCTAGCTCTGGTGATGACTTTGTCTTAGCAGTGCACGTAAGACACATGCAAGCACGGGATAGTGGTGAGAAGGACAGCCGTGGGGAGTTGAAATGCATCAGTGACATGTTGTCTCTCCATGTGGATGGCTTCCAAGCCCTCTCTCCGTCTGCGAAGGAAGTAACGGAAGATAAAGCTAAAGCGTATCCGTGCAAAGTACTACTCGCATCTGACAGGCATGCGACAC
>MDTB01061283.1_pt1 | contig 17583 bp, 18 predicted proteins | sample 811161 | NCBI WGS metagenome assembly MDTB01 (sample SAMN05326650, study PRJNA326480) | marine metagenome | isolation source: seawater | place: Mediterranean Sea | collected 2009
TATGGGGATGAGTACAAAGTAATGGGATTATCATCCTATGGAAAACCAACTTTTGAGAAAGAATTATCGAAATTATTATTTAATACTAAAAATGGATATGAACTAGATTTGAGATACTTTGTTCATCAAAATCAATCTATTATTGAAAATAATATTGGTGGACAGCTCAAATATATAGATTTATTTTCCAAAAATTTACTAGAATTATTGGGTGATGATAGAAAACCAAACGGAAAAATCACACAAAGACATATTGATATTGCTAAATCAGCACAAACTGTCTATGAAAAAACGTTATTTAATTTGTTAAATACGTTGTACGAAAAATATAAATTTAAAAACCTAACATTGTCAGGTGGATGTTCAATGAACTCTGTTGCTAATGGTAAAATACTTAGCAATACTTATTTTGAAAAAATTTATGTTTCTCCTAATCCGGGTGACGCAGGTGGATCCATTGGATCTGCATTGCTGTATTTAGATAAAAAAGAATTCAACATTAATAAGTATATTAATTACGCCTATTTAGGTGGAAAGTATTCTAATAACGAAATTGAGGAAGTAATTGAAAAAAAGGGAATAAAAGAAAGTTTTATAGTTAAAAAATATTCTAGTGACGAAATAAATGAAATAATAACTAAAGAATTATGCGACTCAAAAATAATTGGGTGGTTTCAGGGCAGAATGGAGTGGGGTGCTAGAGCACTAGGAAATAGATCAATCTTGGCTGATGCAAGAAATCCTAATATCAAAGAAATTATCAATTCAAAGATTAAAAGAAGAGAGAGTTTTAGACCATTTGCACCTGCAATATTAGAAGAATATTCTAGAGATTGGTTTGAGATTGATAAAGATGTGCCTTACATGTCAGAGGTATACAAAATTCAAGATAATAAGAGGGAGAAACTCCCTGGCATTACTCATGTTGATGGTACGGGAAGGCTTCAAACAGTAACAAAGAAAAATAATTTAAAATTTTATAATCTTATAAATAAATTTAATGATATGACGAATATACCTATATTATTGAATACATCGTTTAACGAGAATGAACCAATTGTCGAGTCACCAGATCAAGCACTTAATTGTTTTATAAGAACTGAAATGGATATTTTAGTATTAGAAAATTGGATAATTTTAAGAAAATGAAAGTGTCCGTTATTACAGTTTGCTTAAATTGTGAAACAACAATAGAAAAAACTATTAACTCTGTAATTAGCCAAAATTATAATAATTTAGAATATATTATCATAGATGGCGGGTCAGAGGATAATACTTTAAAAATAATTAATAAATATAAGGATAGGATAACAAAAATAGTATCTGAAAAAGATAATGGTATTTATGATGGTATTAATAAGGGAATAAAATTTTCTTCTGGTGATATAATTTCTCTGTTACATGGAAATGATATTTTTGCTAATTCTAATGCTATCTCAAAAGTTGCTAACTGTTTTAAAGAAAATAATGAAGCAGAAATTATCTTATCTGACTCTGCTTTTAAAAAGAGTCTTAATAGCAAGAGTATAACCAGGTATTATAGTGCAAAAAATTTCAGACCATGGATGTTAAGAATTGGATATTCACCACCGCATCTTTCTACTTTTTTTAAGACTAGTACTGTTAAAAAAGTTGGTTTTTATATAGATAAATTTAAAATAGCTGGAGATTTTGATTATTTTGTTAAATGTTTTTTAATACACAAAATTAAATTCAAATATTTAAATGAATGCCTTATTTTTATGTCTTCTGGAGGAGTTAGTGGAAAAAACTTATATAGCTACATGACTTCATCGAAGGAAATTAATTATTCCTTAAAATCAAATATGTTTTACTCAAATATTTTAATTGTTATTTTAAGGTTTCCTATAAAAGCAATTCAATTTTTTAATAAATGATAAATATGAATAAAAAAATTTTAAATAAAAAATTTTTTTCTTATTTATATATATTTTTACCAATTACTTTAATAACAGGCCCATTTTTACCCGATCTGAGTGTTGTTATTATTGGCCTGTATTTTATATTTAATTTAAAAAGATATAAAAATGATCAGTTATTTGTAAAAAAATTTCATTGGATATTTACTGCATTCTGCTTTTTTTCTATTATTTCGTCATTAAATTCTGAGTACTATTTATATTCTTTAAAACCATCAATTACTTACTTGAGATTTGGTGTATTTGCATTTGCAGTGTATTTTATACTTATAGACAATCAGAAAGCCATATTAAGTTTATCCAATCTTTTTTTATTAATATTGACAATATTGTTATTAGATTCTTTTTTTCAATTTATTTTTGGGCATAATATACTTGGTTGGAAATTTGGAAACGAATACAGAGTTACAAGTTTTTTTGGAGACGACGAAATTTTAGGCAGTTACATTGCAAGATTATTTCCAGTTATGCTGTCAATATTTCTTTTTTCTAAGGATAAATTAAATTTTAAATTTAATAATTATTTATTCATATATGTATTTATTTCATCTGCTTTAATTATTGTGGTAAGTGGTGAACGAACTGCTCTAGCTTTATTCATAATCTCAATATTTGTAATGCTTTTAACATGCAAGAAAATTAGAAAACTAATTTTTTATAGTTTTGTAATTATTTTGATATCAATTACAACTTTAATAGTATCCAGTGAAAAGACTAAAAAAAGGATGTTTAGTCAAACAATTAATCAATTAGGGCTTACTTCTAAAAACGATAGATTAGTTTTATTCAGTAAAACTTATGAAAGTCATTACGCGCTTGCATTAAAAATGTTTAAACAAAAACCAATAATTGGTTATGGACCTAAAACTTTCAGAAAATTTTGTTCTGAACCAGAAAATTATATTAATGATGTTGCGTGCAGCACCCATCCTCACAATATATTGTTTCAATTATTGGCTGAAACTGGCTTAGTTGGTTTTTCATTTTATCTGACAATATTTTTTTATTTATTATTTAAATTAATTAATATTGGTATAAGTAGTTTTTTTATTAAAAATCAATTGTTAGCAGGCAAGGAGTATTTAACTTTAGTATATATTTTTTATTTTATAAATTTATTTCCTTTAGCACCATCTGGAAATTTTTTTAACAATTGGTTATCTATTGTCTATTATTTTCCTCTAGGCTATATGTTTTTTTTAAAAAATTATAATTTAAAAAATACATGATATCATTAGCCCTTTCTTTGATAATTCTAAATTCAATTACTATATTTTTTTTCAAAGATATTTCACAAAAATTTAAAATTGAAGATTCTAGTGATGGTGTAAGAAAATTTCAAAAAATACCTGTATCTTTATTGGGAGGAACATTAATATTATCAAATATTTTAGTAGCATTAGCAATTGATTATTTTTTTTATAAAAATTTATTATTTGAAAAATTACTTTCAACAAATAGAGAGTACTTTTCTTTTGTTGTAGGAATTATTATTCTATATTTATTTGGATTATATGATGATAAGTATAAGTTATCCGCTAATTACAAACTTTTAATTTCAACATTCTTTTTAATTTTTTTTATATTGATTGATAACAATTTAATAATTCATAAAATTGAATTCTCTTTTCTTAAAGATAGTATTCACTTAAAATCTTTTTCTTTTTTTTTTACTTTATTATGTTTTCTTCTATTTATTAACGCACTTAATATGTTTGATGGTATTAATTGCCAGGTTGGATCTTATTGTATTTTAGTATTTTCTATATTTTTATTTAAAAATATAACCCCAGATTTTTGCTTAGTATTGATAATATCCACTACTTTTTATCTAATTTTAAACTTTAAAAATAAGATTTACCTCGGAGAAAGTGGCATATTAATTTTAGCATTTATTATTAGTTATTTGTTTGTAAAAACTAGCGGCTTAGACAACAAAGCCTTTTTTGCAGACGAAATATTTATGATAATGGCATTACCTGGTATAGATATGTTCAGATTGTTTATCTTACGATTAGTAGAAGGCAGACATCCATTTTCTCCTGACACAAAACATATTCACCATTTAATATCTAAACATACAACAAATGAGAAAACGTGGATAGTAATTTTCTTTTACAATTTAATAACCATTATATCATATTATTTAATTGAATTTAAGTTAGCATATTTAATTATTTATTTAATTGTGTATTTATTAATCATTTTTTTACTAACAAAAAAAAAATAAATTGAAAATTATATTGGACTACATCTTATCTATTACTTTACTAATAATTTTGTTTTTACCTTTTTTATTTATTTGTTTTCTTATTAAATTAGACTCCAAGGGACCTATTTTTAATAAATCTTATAGAGTAGGAAAAAATAAAAGTATTTTCATAATGTATAAATTTAGAACAATGAAATTAAATACTCCAATTGTTCACTCAAATGACCTAAAAAATTCTGCTAATTATATAACTAAAATTGGAGTTCAATTAAGAAAATATAGCATAGATGAATTACCACAGATTTTAAATGTTTTGTTAGGAGATATGTCTCTAGTTGGCCCCAGACCATCACTTGAAAACCAATTTGAATTAATCAAGAAAAGGGACTTTTTTGAAATTCATAAAATTAAGCCAGGACTTACAGGGTTAGCTCAAATAAATGGAAGAGACAATCTCGACATGAATAAGAAGGTTGAGCTTGATAACTTTTATAAAAATAACCAAAATATTTTTTTAGATATAAAAATAATTATTAAAACAATTTTAGTAGTTATTAGATCAAAGGATATAAGACATTGAAAAAAAGCAAAAAAATTTTGATGATAAGTCATACATATATAAAAAAAATTAATTTATCCTTGTCAGAAATATTATCTAAAAAAAAAGATTTAGAGGTAACTTGTGTGGTCCCAAAAAAGTTTTTCCAAAATAACAAATTTATATATCCTGATTATAAAAAAAGTGATTTTAGAATAAATTTAATTCAATCAAACTTAATTAACAAATCAATAAGAACTCAATTTTTTGAAAAAATATATAAAATTTTAAAAAAAGAAAAACCCGACATCATATTCATTGATAATGATACAGTTTGCTTGCAATCATTCATATTAATCTACTGGTCATTTTTTTTTAAATATAAATTGTTTTATTTTTGTAATGAAAATAATTTAATTAATATTTTTAAATCATTTTCAATTAAAAAATTATTGAAATTAATTGTAATCTTCACAATGAATAGTTTTATCAAATTTAAGATTGAAAAAGTTTTTTGCTACTCTAAACAAATAAAAAAAAATTACGATTTTTTAGGTTATAAAAATAAAACCCAAATTATCCCTTTAGGATTTGATAAAAAAGTTTTCTTTTATAAAAAAAAAAATATCTCAAACTTTTTGAAAATATCTTATTTTGGAAGAATAAAAGCTGAAAAGGGAATCCATATTTTGCTTGAATCTTTAAAATTAATCAAAAGTTTAAATTGGAATTTAACAATTGATGAGGATTACATAGAAGATAAAAATTATTTTCAGGAAATTAAAAATCAACTCAAGAAAAATTTTTCAACTAATCAATATCGATTTGTTAAATGTAATCACTATGAGATTGCTAATTTTATGAGAATGTCAGATATAATAGTTTTGCCATCAATTCATGAGGAACAATATGGTAGAGTCTTACAGGAAGCAATAGCATGTGGGAATGTTGCAGTTGGTTCTAAAATTGGAGCAATAACCGAAATTATAAAAGATAAAAATCTTTTATTTAATCCAGGTGATTATTTAAATTTGGCTTTGATTATAGAGAAATTATTTAATAGAAAGTATTATCTTAGCAAATTTAACAAACAGTATTTAGATGTAATGAAAAATAGAACACTTGATCAACAGGCGAGATTAATTTTAAAATCTTTATAAACATGAAAGTAGTAATTTTAGCAGGAGGTAAAGGCTCAAGAATATCTATGTATACCCAAAAAATACCAAAGCCTATGATTAAGATCGGAAATATACCAATGCTGATACATATTACTAATATTTATAAACATTATGGATTTAAAGAATTTATAATTGCAGGAGGTTATAAATCTAGAGTTATTAAAGATTATCTTTCAAAAAATAAAAAATATAAAAATATTAAAATTGTTCAAACAGGAGTTAATTCTTTAACTGGTGATAGAATAGTAAAATTGAAAAAGTATTTAATTAAAGAAAAAAATTTTTTACTAACCTATGGGGATGGAGTTTCTAATGTAAATATTATTAAATTATTAAAATTTCACTTAAAACATGGAAAAATAGCTACAGTTACTGGCGTTAGGCCACCATTAAAATTCGGTGAATTAAGTATAGGAAAAAATGATATTGTTGAGGAATTTGTTGAAAAACCTCAATTAGAACAAGGCTGGATAAATGGAGGCTTTTTTGTTCTAAATAATAAAATCTTTAATTATCTTAAAGGAAGAAACATAACTTTCGAGAGAACACCATTAGAAAAGCTTTGTAAACACAAGCAACTAAAAGTATTTAAACATTATGACTACTGGATGTGCATGGATAATCTTAATGAAAAGAATACTTTAGATAAGTTATTTAAAAAATTTAAAACAATCTGGAATTTTAAGTTTAAGAAAAAATAATCTTATGAATAAAAATATACTTATAATTGGACACAAAGGTTATTTAGGAACATCTTTAACAAAATATCTAATGAAAGCATCAAATTATAAATTAAACATAACTGGTCTAGATTATAATCTATTTTCCTTAAATGATTATTCAAAAAAAAATAATCTTATCAAGAATATTTATAATGATTGTAGAAAAATAAATTTGAAAAGTATTAATCCTATTCCAGATGTTATAATTTACCTTGCTGCAGTATCGAATGATCCAATGGGAAGTGAATTTAAAGAGGCAACTAAAGAGATTAATTACTCATCTTGCATTAATATCGCAGAAAAATCAAAAAAACTTGGTATAAAAAAATTTATTTTTGCATCAAGTTGTAGTATGTATGGTTCTTCCGGAAAGTCTCTAAAAAAAGAAAGTGATAAACTTGCTCCCTTGACAGATTATGCTAAATCAAAAGTTAAGGCAGAAAAAAAATTAGAAAATATTTCATCTAAAAATTTCAATGTAATTGCATTGAGATTTGCTACGGCAGCAGGTTTAAGTGAAAATTTAAGGTTGGATTTAGTCTTTAACGATTTTATTGCAAACGCAATTTTAGAAAAAAAAATTTTACTTTTAAGTAGTGGCTTATCTTGGAGACCACTAATTCATGTCAAAGATATATCTAGAGCAATCTATTGGTCAATATTATATAATTCAAATAAAAATTTCCTCGCAATTAATATTGGATCAGATAAATGGAATTTTCGAATTATTGACCTAGCAAAAAAAATTTCAAAGATTATACCTGGTACGAGAGTTTTAATTAACAGTCACTCCAATCATGACAAAAGATCTTATAGAGTAAATTTCAATCTCTTTAAAAAATTGGCTCCAAAACATCAGCCATCCATGAATTTCAAAAAAGCTGTTACTGAAATGGCAAATTTTCTAAGAAAAGAGAAAAAAAATTTAAAAAACTTCAGAAATTCTCCAAAGTGGTCTAGGTTATCATGTTTAAAATATTTAATAGATAAAAAAAAAATTAATAAAAAATTATATCAAACTAAAAGAATATGATTGACGGAGTTATAATTACAAAATTAAAGAAAATTCCTGATGAGAGAGGTGCTATTTTCCATATGTTGCGTAATGATGACTCTCATTTTATAAAATTTGGAGAAATTTATTTCTCAATAGCTTATCCAGGAATAATTAAAGGTTGGCATGAACATACTAAACAGATCCAAAATTACGCGGTTGTAGATGGAATGATAAAATTAGTCTTATATGATAATAGAAAAAACTCAAAAACCTTTAAAAAAATTCAAGAACTATATTTAGGTGATTTAAATTATCAATTAGTCACAATACCCACAGGAATTGTAAATGCATATAAGTGCATAGGAGAGAAAAAATGTATTTTAGCAAATTGCTCTACTCTACCACATGAAAAAAATGAGATGATAAATTATCCAATCACAGATAGGCAAATTCCTTATAAGTGGAATTTAAAAGAGTGAGCAAAATTGCAGTTATAGGCTCATCAGGATATATTGGAAGCTATTTAACTCAAAGTTTAAAAAACAAACACAAGATATTATCGCATTCGCGGAATAAAATTAACGGAAGAATATATAATAAAAATATTTTTAAGAAAATAACAGGGGATATAAAAAATTACAAAACTATTAAAAAAATAATAAATCAAAAACCTAATGTAATAATTTATACCATTTCACTTAATCATATAGACTCCGAAGAAAATATTTCAAAATCTATTGAAAATAATTTTTTACCATTAGTGAATTTAGTAAAAGAAATAATAAAAAAAAATATGAAAGTTAAAATAATATATCTTTCAACTATGCAAGTTTATGGCAGAGAATATACAAAAAAAATAATTAATGAAGACTACCAAAAAAATATCCAAAATATTTATGCATTGACACACAGTATGTGTGAAGATTTACTAAGTTCATATTCTCATATTTTGGATTTCCATTGTCTTAGAATTTCAAATGTTTATGGAATGCCTACTTTAAAAAAAATAAATTGCTGGTGGTTAGTTATTAACGACTTTTGTAGAAATGCAGTAATGAACAACAAAATTATTATTAATTCAGATGGATCGGCATTAAGAGATTTTATTCATTTAAGCACAATTTATGAAGTAGTTTCAGCGTTGATAAAAAAAAAAGAAAGTCTGCCTTTTATTAATGTTTGCTCAGGAAAAACTTTTTCTATAAAACAAATTGCCTTCAAAATAGCAAATAATTCTTTTTTTAAAGGTAAAGTTGATGTGATAATCAAAAAAAAATCAAAAAAAAATAAAAAAAAATTTTATTACAATACATCAAACTTAAAGAAATTATCAGTAAATTCATCCTCAAAATTTGATACTAAGATTACTCAATTTCTAGAATGTCTAACAAAAAATTAAAAAAAACTATTTCTCTATTTTTAAGGAAACCTATTGAAGATAAGAATTTTAGTGTAGAAAATTTTTATTATGATCTTTTCAAAAAATTTAAACACAAAAATTTAGAGATTTGCATAAAAGTTTGTCCATTAAAGTCAACAAATGTTTTTAATAGGGTATTTTTATGTTTTTGGGCTTTCTTTAACCAGGGATCAATCAATCATATATGCGGAGATGTTAACTTTATCTCAATTTTTTTAAACAAGAATAAGACAATTAATACAATACTTGATTGTTATTCAATGAAAAGATTGAAAGGTATAAAAAGATTTATTTACAAAATATTCTGGATTAGAGTTCCATATATAAAAAGTAGTAAAATAATCACTATTTCAAAGAAAACTTTAAGAGATTTTAATAGTTTCATAATATCAGAAAATACAAAAAAAATAGATGTAATTGGAGTTTGTGTTTCTGATAAATTTAAAAAAAATTTTAAAAGTAAAATAAATCAAATTCCAAAAATATTAATTATAGGTACTGCTATAAACAAAAATATTTTTAATATCATATCATCTCTTCAAAACATAAAGTGTGAAACTATAATTATAGGTGAATTAAAAGAGAAAATAATTAAAAAATTAAAGTTTTATAATTTAAATTATAAAAATTATGTTTCCCTAAGTAAAAAAAAATTAGTAAATAAATATAAGGAATGTGACTTGTTACTATATCCCTCTAAATTTGAAGGTTTTGGAATGCCAATTATTGAAGCCCAATCAATCGGAAGGCCTGTTATTACAAGTAAATTTGAGCCAATGAAATCAGTAGCTGGCAATGGTGCATTATATGTAAATCCAAATAGTATAAAAGAAATATCCAATGGAGTTAAACTAGTCTTAAAAAATAAAAAATTAAGAAACTCAATTATTAAAAAAGGATTTATTAATATAAAAAAGTATAAGCCAGAAGTTATATTAAATAAACATTACAGAGTTTATGAAGATGTTTTAAATAATTTATGATAAACCAACTAAAAAATTATAAACTTAGTAATTTTTCTAAAAAATTCATCTTAGTTTCTATAGACATATTAATTATCATTTTTTCTATATTTGTCTCTTTTTCTCTAAGATTAGACACAATATACTCACCGTTAAATATTGATGTTAGAATATATTTAATTTTTATTGTTATAATAATTCTTAATTTTTATTTAAATAATATTTACCAAATTCTAATTACTTTTTTCGACAATAACTCAATATCAAAAATTATAAGAGTTACTTTATTATCACAAATTATATTGTTTTTTATAAATTTAATTTTACATGAATCTTTTTTTTTCCCAAGATCAATTTCTATAATTGCACCACTTGTTTCTGGTATGCTTTTTATAATTTTTAGAATTGTATTAAATTATTTGATCAATATAGATAATATAAAAATCAAAATACCTAATAATATTTTAATATATGGTATAAATTCAAATACATTTTCTTTATTGAATAATTTAAGAAATTACCCAAGTTATGGGAAAGTAGTTGCATTTATTGACTCAAAAATTAGATATAAGAAAAGAGAGTTAAGTGGCATTAAAATTTTAAGAGATATTGATTTTGATAATATTATAAAGACTTATAATATTACTGAAATAATTATAACTGAAAAATCTTTTTCAAAAAAAAGGTTAGAATACATATACAAAATATATGAAAAAAAAAATATTCGAATTCGGAAATTAAATGAAATTATCAATAGCAAAAATTTTTTAAATAAATCTTTGGAAGTTAGACCAGATTTTTTTGATATAATAAATAGACCTAAGATAATAGTTGATAAACAAATATTAAGTAAAAAAATAAAAAATAAAAATATATTAATAAGTGGAGGCGGTGGTTCTATAGGATCAGAATTATGCATTGAAATATTACGATACCGTCCTAAAAAAGTATACATATTAGAAATTTCTGAAATTAATTTATTTAATTTAAAAAATAAAATTAATGAAATGGGATTGCATAACTCAAATATTATAAAATTAATTCTGGGAGATTGTGGTGATGCTGAGTTTCTTAATAACAAGTTCAAAGATATTAAAATCGATGATATTTACCATTCTGCGGCATACAAGCATGTTTTTCTTGGTGAAGAAAATCCATACTCAATGATTAAAAATAACATTTTAGGTACAGAGACCTTTGTAAAATTTGCGATAACAAAAAAAATTAGAAATTTTGTCTTTATAAGTTCTGATAAAGCAGTAAATCCTAAAAGCGTTTTAGGTTATACAAAAAAAATTGGAGAAGAAATTATAAAAAGTTATGGGACAAATTTTATCAATACTACAAAAACTTTTTTTACAGTTGTAAGGTTTGGAAATGTAATTGGGTCTAGTGGGTCAGTAATACCAATATTTTTAAATCAGATTTCAAGGAACCAACCCTTAACTGTAACAAGCAAAAAAGTTACTAGATATTTTATGTCAATTTCAGAGGCTGTTCAGCTCGTTATAAATGCTTCATATTTTAACAAAAAGGGAATAATGATTTTTGCATTAGATATGGGCAAACAAATTAATATACATGAAATTGCAAAAAGAATTATTAGACTTAGTGGAAAAACAATTAAAACAAATAAAAACTCTACTGGTGATATACCAATCAAAATTACTGGATTAAAAAAAGGAGAAAAACTTTTTGAAGAGATTACACTTGGTAAAAATCTTAAAAAAACTGAGCATCCAAAAATAATGCATTGTGATGAAAAATTAAGTAGAAAAAATTTTAGTTTGGCAAATTTAAATAAAACTATTCTTTTTAAAAAGAACAATTTAAGTTTAATTAAAAAAATTTTAAAAACAATTTCCTAGAATGTAAATGAACTTATTAAATATTAAATTAAACAATCTTTCAAATTTAAAAATTTTTTCTTTATATTTATTTTTTTTGTTAATTATTTTTATTCCTTCGATTTATTATTTAAATTTATATCTCTCAAAGCATCCATTATTAATCAATGCTGAAAATGAAATTGTTCTTAAATACTTACTTTTTGATTATGGAGATTTATTAAATAATTTATATTATAAAAATGAGTACGTCCAAAAAATTCAGAATTTTGATCACGATTTTTATTTGGCTCGTATGCCGTTTTTTCCCTTTTTTTTGTTATTTTTATCTAAAATAAGTTTAAATTTTTACTTTATTTTTTTTGTTAAAAATTTAGTCATTTTTTCAATTATATTTTTCTGTTTATTTTTTTTCTTAAAGTTCAATAAAAAATCTATTTATCATTTTTTGATTTTATTATTAATATTTTTATACAATCCTTACAATTTTCATGTTTTGCTATCCCTTGATTTTGTTGACACATTTGTTTCAGTTTTTTTTCCTATAATATTACTACTAACATTTAACAATAATAATAAGCATACCATAATATTTTCAATATTTATTTTTATCCTGTACCTTTCAAAATCTTCATTGTGGTTATTTTGTATTTTATTTCCTTTAATTTTTTTTATTGTGAAATTAATTATAAATAAAAATAAAAGTAAGGTAGTTTATACTTTGCCAATATGTTCAGTTTTGATTGCTATATTTATTTGGGGTTTTTTTGGACTGAAAAAAGCAAATTATTTTCCTTTTGGAGCCTCTATAAGTTCAACAAATACTTATTTTTTTAATGTAGTAACTAACAAAAGCTTTAATGATTATTATCCGAATATTACAGTAGATTTATTGATCAATAGAAAATATGACACAAAAAAATTCAATAATGAGAAAGAATTCTATGACTATTTCAAAAAAGAAAATTTAAATTTTTTAAATAATAATTTTGAATATTATTTGAAAGGAGTTTTAAAAAAAACAAAATTTATTTTTTTTGGAATTTATAAAGATGGAAATAAAGAAGCTAGTATAGAAAAAATTAGATACTCAAATTTCCCAAATAAAATTTTAATGAATTTCGCTCTAGTCCTATCTATTGTAAGTTTAATAAAAAGTCTAAAAAAGAAAAAAATAAATGAAATAGATCTCATTTATTTATCAATGTTTATTTGCTACCTTGCTCCTTACCTAATTGCTTGGGCAACAACTAAACATTTAGTACCTTTATTTTTACTATCAAAAATTTATTTATTTTTAAAAATATTTAATCCTAAGAAAATCAATTAATTTATTTTTTCTTCAATTATATATTTTGGTCTTTTTTTAACTTCTTTATAAATTCTTCCTACATACTCACTTATTATACCTAATATAAAAAAAATCCCTATACTAATAAAGGATATGACAAGCACTGTGCTTGTCCAACCTCTTATTACATCTCCAGTAGAAAAAGTATAAAGTGTATAAATTGAAAACAATAAAAAAATTATAATCATAATAAAAGTTATAAAAAAGGATAACTTCATAGGAAAATTTGAAAAATTGAATATACCAATTAATGCATGATCTAACATACTACTCACACTCATACCGGTTTCTCCACTTTCTCTTTTTTGTCTCTCAAATTTTACAAACCCAGATTTAAAGCCAGTCCATGGTATTAATCCCCTATAAAATAAATCGTTCTCGTCAATTTTTTTTAATTCATTTAACACTTTTTGATCAATTAATCTAAAATCGGATACTTGTTGTGGTATTTTGATTTTACACACAATATTAAATACTAAATAAAATAAATAAGATGAATATTTTTTAAAAAAAGATTCATTATTTTTTAATCTTTGAGCATAGACAATGTTTAGTTTATCTTTTTTCATTTTAATAAACATTTCTTTTAAAAGCTCTGGGGGATCTTGAAGATCAGCATCCAAAGAAAAAACATAATCACTACTCGAATTGTCAAAACCAACTTTTAAGGCATATTCCTGCCCAAAATTTCTTGTTAATTTTATTCCAGTTATTTTGCTATTCTTTGCTGCTAAAGAGCTTATTATTTTCCATGATTGATCAGTAGATCCATCATCTATAAACAGGATGTTATAATCTATATTAATTTCAAATAAAATTTTTTCAATTCTAGATAGTAACTTAATTAGATTACTTTCCTCATTGTAGCATGGAACAATAATACTTAATTTTTCAGGTTTCATATTAAGTTGAACTCTTTTAATATATATTATTTTTTATTGATATTAAAGTGTATGAAGCTTAATTTTAATTTTATAATTCATCTATAACTAATAAAGGTAAAATTAAAGATAAAGTTAATATATTTAGTTGTTATCAAAAATTTTTTTTACAAATAAATATTTAAATTTTTTTTCAATTAATAATTGATTTATATCTGATTGATAGTGGGCACATATTTTTTTTAAATACATACAATATCCCCCATCAATTGGGTAGTAAACTTCCACATTGTCAATTTCTTTAAAATTATATTTTTCTAAACTGTTACTAGACCTCATAGAATAGTATTTAGGCCACGGGTAATTAAAAGAATTATTATCAGTTTTAATTATACGATTAACATTTTTTATACTAAAAACTGAAATACATAAAATGATAATGATACCAGTGAATCTTGAGAGAATATATTCTTTTAATTTGAAATTAGCAAAAATTGCAGCTGAGATAAGGGAAACAAAAACAATTATTTGAGAGTACCCATACCTATAAAGTGGGGCTTTATAAAACCATACAATTATAGTTATAAGTGATACAGTTAATAAGAAAGTTAATTCTGGTATGTTTTTTTTACTGTATTCTATAGACTTAATTTTAAATAAGATCCCTAATATAACTATAAAGATTATATAAGGATATAATATATTCACAATCAGCTTAAAGTGTTTTGATAACCAAGCATTAATCCAATTAAATTTCTTTATAAATGTCTTTTCATCTATATTTTTATTATCAATATCTGAAATTCCTTTTGTCCATGCTTCTGCCGAAATGCTTACTTTTTCAGTTGTATCAATATTTGCCCAGGGTAATTTTTCAATACATAAATTTTTAATAGGATAAATCAAACAACCAGTAATGAAAATATTTTTAATTAACCAAAGTAGTGAAATTAAAATTAAGATTTTAAATTTTTTATGCAAAAAAAAATCTTTCCATTTAATTTTTTTAATATTAATTAGATTAAAAAGTAAAATTGGAATTAAAGTAAGTTTATTTGTAATAATAAAAAAAGTTAATGTAATTTGATTTAAATATTCATCATTATTGAATTTTTTACGGAAAAGTAATATTTCTGAAATTAGAAAAAAAAATAAAAAATGAGCTGGAGCGTCGTTTCCATATTCGCTATATCTGTTCATTTTATAACTTATATAAATCAATATAAAAATTAAAAAAAAATAATGAAAATTATAATTTTTACTTTCGTTATATTTAAGTATTAGGCTTAAGAAATTTAATATTACTGTTGATGCAATGATAGCTTGCGCAAAAACAATGCCATTATCTTTAAATATTAAATTATTATTTATAGCGGAGAAGTACTGAAGTATTGAGGTAAGTCCATACCTAATATGAAGGTTGGACATTCCAATAATTATTTTTTCCGAATTTAAAATTCCAATAAATGGTAAATGATACAATCCAGCATCTGGTCTATAAACATTACTTTCTAAAATTAATATTGATATAAAAAGACCTTGAAAACATACAAAAGTAAAAAATTTTAAATTAAAATAATTTTTTTTATATTTATAAAAAAGAATTAGATTTAAAATAGTGACAGAAGAGGTTACATAAATATTTAAAGCGGTTAAGAAATTTAATATAAGCCCTAAAAATGAAAGAAATAAAACTGAAAAGATTAGTTTTTTTGAATAGCTATAAAAATTATTTTGTTTATCAGTTATAAATAGTTCAGAAAAAGGAATAGAAATTATTACAACTAAACATGAGTATATAAATAGGGTTAACATATGGCATACTTAACAATTATTATTCCTGTATTCAATGAAACAAACACAATTCTAAAAATACTAAAAAAAATATCTAAGATAAATATAAATAAGCAGATCATAATAGTGGATGATTGTTCTACTGATGGCACGAAAGAAAAAATATTAAGTATTAAATTGAAAAATGTAGAAAAAATTTTTCATAAAAAAAACTTAGGTAAAGGCGCTGCAATAAAAACTGCGCAAAAATTTATAAAAGGTGACTATATTATAATACAAGACGCCGATTTAGAATACGATCCAGCAGATTATAAAAAATTATTAAAACCATTATTAAATAAAAAAACTTTAGTTGTTTATGGCTCTAGAGTTTTAAAAAAAAAAAGATACTTTTCTAATAATTTTACTTCTATAATAAGAATCTTTTTTAATCATTTTCTAACTATAATTTCAAATTTAATAAATCAGCAAACTTTGACAGATGCTCACACTTGTTACAAAGTTTTTGATAGTAAGTTATTTAAAAAAATACAATTGGAAGAAAATGGTTTTGCTTTTTGTCCAGAGGTTACTACTAAAGTATCTAATCTAAGAGTAAATATTATTGAATTACCAATTTCTTATAAAGGAAGGTCTTATAAAGAGGGAAAAAAAATTTCCTTTATCGATGGAATTGAGGCTTTGTTTGCTTTATTTAAATATAAATTTTTAAAAAGATGATTACGAAAGTCTATAAAAAAATAAAAAAATGTCGAATATGTAATTCAACTAATTTGAAAAATATAATCAATTTGAATAATCAATATATTCAAGGTTCGTTCCTAAAAAAAAATAATCCGAGACCTTATCTAAAAAAAATTCCACTTAAAATTACTATTATGTTTAAATTGTTCATTAGTTCAACTAATGCATACAACAAACAAAAATATTCTTTATAAAAATTATTGGTATGAGTCTGGAATAAATCTTACCATGAGAAACCATTTAAAATTATTAGTAAGCGATGTGGTTAAAATGTTAGCTACAAAAAAAGAAAAAATAAAAGTACTAGATATAGGTTGTAATGATGGAACACTTTTAAAATTTTATGATAAAAATTATGAAAAGTTTGGAATAGATCCGAGCCAAATAGTTAAAAAAATCAATAATAAAAGTATAAATATAATTAATGACTTTTTTCCATTAAAGAAAACTAATAATAAAATTAAAGGGAAAAAATTAAAAATAATTATCCTGAAAAATTTAAATATTTTAAGTATACTGAAAGGAAATTCAAATTAGATAAATTTGATAATTTAAAATACAAAAAAAAAATTAGTTTCATTAAAATAGATGTTGAAGGTTTGGATCATTTAGTTATCGAAGGTATGAAAAAATTTTTAAAAAAAAATAAACCTGTTTTTCTAATAGAGTTTAATCAATCAAATTTTATGATAATTTGGAAAAGACTAAAAGAAAATTATAATTGTTATACATTTAATATTGATAAAAATTGCTTTAAATCTTTTTCAAGCCCTAAGATTGAAAAATTAATTAATGGACATATTTTTGATAAAAAATACAATAAGAACAGTATTAATTTATTTTTAATTCCAAAAAATTTTAAAATAAATCAAAGAAAAAAAAACAATTTTAGGTATAATTGAATTAATTGTCTTTTATGGATCTAATCAGAAAACTTTTAATTAATCTTAATACAATTTTTTAATTAATATGACTTATTTGTTTGCATTTTGGA
>MDTB01127535.1_pt1 | contig 17583 bp, 13 predicted proteins | sample 811161 | NCBI WGS metagenome assembly MDTB01 (sample SAMN05326650, study PRJNA326480) | marine metagenome | isolation source: seawater | place: Mediterranean Sea | collected 2009
ATGTATATACATATTATCTTGATTTAAATAAAAATTATCTTTTTCTAAAATAAATTTTTTTTGTCTTTGGGAGTCTCCAAATAATCCTGAATACTTTACTTTAATACTTTTACTCTCAAGCAAAAAAACAAGAGATTTTTTTGTAAAAAATGATAGATGTGGTTGCATATTTTCATTTGAATTAGAGTATTCTTTAAGATTAGCATTTGGTACTTCGATAAATACCTTACCATTTGTTTTTAATAATTTATAAATAATAGCAATTAACTCTTCAGCATCTTTTGCATTAAAGTGCTCTAGTGAATGTGATAAAAAAACTAAATCAAAAAAATTATTATATTTCTTATTAATTTTAAATATGTCTTCTTCAATAATTTTAATAGAATTTTTACTATACCATTTTTTATTTTTTACTTGGGGCTCTATGATATATTTGTTTGAATTTTTATAACCTATCCTATTTAACTGCATATAAAAAATAGCACTGCCAGAACCAATATCTAATATTTTTTTATTATCAATATCAATGAATTGGTTAATTAAAGAGATTTGAGAAATAGATCTTTCATCAAAAAATAAATTTCTTACTATAGAATTATCTAAATGAGAATCAGATTTTGATGATTTACCATTATAATATTTTTCATAATATAAATTTAATCTTCTTTTTTCTACATCAGGATAACAAAATGAAAATGAACAAATATTACAATATTTTATTGAGCAATCATCCATTTCCTTCGGATAATTCATTGATCCAAACTTCGAATATTTGATATCTTCAAATAAGCTTAAATTACTGTTTCCACAACATACACATTTCATATCTTATTTTATTTTTTCGACATTATTATTTTTTATCTCATAAACATTGTCAGCGTATTGAATAATAGACTTTTTATGAGATATTAAAATTATAGTTTTATTTTTCATTAATTTAACGATCGCATCAAGAATAATTTTTTCATTTTTTGAATCTAATGCACTAGTTACTTCATCTAAAATTAAAATATCAGGATTTCTAACCAGTGCTCTAGCAACACATATCCTTTGTCTTTGACCGCCTGATAAATTTTCACCAGAATTTTGAATATTTCTTGACATTTTTTTATCAAAATTTTGAGTAATCTGATTAATATTTAACTCCTTTATTACTAATTCAAAAAATTTTATGTCGATATTTTTTTTGAAAAATCTTATATTTTCTTCTATTGTGTCATCTATCAAAATATTTTCTTGAGAAACATAAAGAATTTTTTCATAATAATTTTTGATATCATCAATGTTTGTTTTATTAATTTTTATAAAACCATTTTTTGGTTTTATTAAACCAAGTATTATTTCAGCTATCGTAGATTTTCCAGTTCCAGACTCACCAATAAATGCTGTGATTTGTTTTGTAGGTATAATAAAATTTAATTTGTTAAACAAATTCCTATCAAAATAATTAAAATCAACTTTTTCAAATTCAATATTTCCTTCAATATTTTTGATATCTACAGTTTTGTCTTTTTCATTTGTATTTATATCAATATTATTTTCAAAAATTTCTCTGTGTATTGTCATTAATGAAGGCTTTACTCTATTAAATGAATTATATGCTACTATAAGTCTAGTTAATTGTTGTAAAAGTCTATGTGATAAAATTGCTGCTAAAGCTAGATCAGGAAATGCATTTATTATACTATTTGTACTATTATTAGCTGATGAGTAAAAAATAAATATTACAATTAACAATGATATTAATGTTTCAATAATTGGTATTGGAAGAAAAGTATAAACTGCCCATTTGACTAAAATTTTTTTTAAAACTAATAGTTTTTCATAAATATTATTTTGAATTTGTTTGTATGCTTGAAAAACAATAATATTTTTATAAGACGCAATATAATCACTTATTAGATTACTTATATTTTGATTTAATTGAACTTCTTGTTTACCGGTATCAGTTGAAAATCTAGATAATAGTAATTTATTAAGAAGAAAAATAAAAATACCAGCAATTATTACTAATACTGTTAAAAATATAGAGTTTAAAATAAAAATTGTAAGAAAAATAATTATACTTAATGTTGAAGTAAATATCTCAGTAAAATTTTTGACTGCATTTGAAGAGTTTGTTGTTTCAAGTGTTATGTTGTTATAAATGATACCTCTTTTTTTACTTATGAAATTTATATAAGACAAATTATTATAATTAGAAATTATCATATCCATCCAGAGCATTCTTGTAGAAAGAACCGTACTATCAGTTAAATAATGGTTAAAAACTTTTAAACTATTTTTTAAGAATATTAATAATAGAAATAGTAAACATAAATTTATTGGATTAAACTCGATTTTAAAAAATTCAAAAAAATTATTAAAATATATATATAATTTATTAGTATTATTTTCTTGAACATCTAGAATACTATTTATTATTGGCCAAATTGTTGCATATCCAATTCCCTCAAATACGATACATAAAAATGAAGTTGTAAATAAAAGAATATATGAATATTTATATTGTTTAAATAACTGTAATAATTTCATAATTTATTTAATAAAAAATCATTTAATACTTCAATTTGATCTCGTTTTGTAATTGAATCGTCTATTGAAAAATTATCAAGAGCATTATAGTTAAAATTTTTATTAATTAAAAGATCTTCGATATAAGAAAAATCTAATTTTTTGATATTTAAAATATCAATATACACACACCTTTGTTTTATTTTATCTAATACAAAATTTGGAATTTTTCTTTGATGTAAATCAAAAAAAATAATTGGAAATTTACTAGCTGCAATCTCAGCAAATGCTGTCCCTATTGTATCAAATATATAGCAAGTATTATTATCAGTATTCAAAATATTATATATACTTTCATAAGAAAAATTAATGTTTTTATGATATTTTGAATAAATTTTTTTATATTTATCTTTTGGATGATGTTTGAAAAGAAGCTTTTCCTTGAATAAAGAAACTAAATTTCTTTGCCAATTCAAATAAGTTTTATCTGCAATGTCCATAAAAGGACCAAATCTGTAATTTGGACCTCTTAAAGATGTTGGAATATAATAAAATTTTGTTTTTAAATTATATTTAAATTGAATTGATTTAATGCTTTTTATGTTTAAAATTTTTTTACTACTAGATGTAATTAATGTATTTTTATATTCATGAGACAAATTATATTCTAATTTTTTTTTTTTATAAAAGTTGCCAAATGTTATAAAATAGTCTGAAAAGTATTGTTCACCCATACCTAAATTAATATCATCCGTATATCCTGTGTAATAAGCATGATCTAAAATTATTACTTTTTTATCAAATTGTTTTGCAATTGAGGCTAAGTGTCTATTTAATGTGTCATTACCACTAGTAAGTAATAAAAAATCTCCTGCAATATTATTTATTTTTCGACCCTCAAAAGAATTAGCTAAAATATGTTTTTTAAAAATTGAAAATAATAATTTAGGTGAAAAAGGTAAGGGAATATTTTCGAAAATTTCATTTATTATAGTCTCAATTATTTTTATTTGATTTTCTAAATCAATAAAAGCAAATCTTTTATTATAAAAGAGATAGTTTACATCAATGTATTTTTTTAAATATTTGTAATCAATAATAGAAAGTGCATTAAGTGAAGAACTTAATTTGTTGTTTTTAAGGTTGTCAAAATAATATATTAATCCCTTTAAAAATTGTCTATTTTTATTATTTGAATGTATGCCAAATTTTTTTTTATTATTTATTTCATTTTTATAAACTTCTTGATATGAAATATATGGAAAAGTATCAAGATAAGTATCACTAAAATCTTGAATCACATTATTTTTTTTTAACTCATTTTTTTTTAGAAGCATCGCAGTTATGAATTTCAATAAATGAATAGAATAAACAGATAAAATATTATTACCAATTGGATAATCTTTTATGAACTTTTTTAAATTTTTATTTATTATTTTATAAACAACAAAATTTGTTTCATTTTCATAAATTTGGTCTTCTAGACCAATAATAGATATTTTGGTATTCAAATTTACTTTTTTAATTTTTTTAGTTTTTTTCTTTGTGTTAATTCACTGCTTACAAATTTACCATTCCAATTTTTTAATGTCATATTGACAGTTTTTATATCTCTATTAAGTCGTCTTAGTCCTTCAGGCTCTAAGCTTGCTGCATGATCCGTACCCTTCCAGGTTCTATCAAGAGTAAAATGCCTTTCAAAATATCTAGCACCTAAAGTTAAAGCAGCAATATCAATAGCAATTCCTTGATGGTGACCTGAAAAACCAATAGCTAACAATTCCTTATTATATTTTTTATAAAATTCATTAATTTCTAAAAGACACAAATCTTCATCTTTAGCAGGATATGAGGATACACAATAGTAAAGTACAGTTTTTTTTAATTTTTTCTTATATTTTAAATACCTTATTATTTCTTTTATTTCTTTTTTTGTTGTCATCCCAGTTGAAATATGAATTTCACCCTTGTGAGATTTACAGATCACATCCAAAAGAGGAAAATCAAGGTTATGTGCCGAAGGTACTTTTATAATGTTAGGCTTTAATGAAATAATTTCTTTAGCAGATTCAGTGTCCCACACTGAACAAGAATAATCAATATTATATTTATCACATAATTTTTTTAATTTTTTATGTGTTGTTAAATCAAATTCTAAAAACTCTCTATGTTCCCCATAAGATTTTCCATATGAATTTTCTGGAACGGGATGAGGTTTGTTGAACTCTTGTTCAGAATATAGAATTTTATTATTTCTTTTTTGAAATTTCACAACATCAACACCTGCAAAACGAGAGGCAATTTCAATCATTTTTTCAGCAGTTTTAAGCTGCCCCATGTGGTTACATCCAATTTCAGCAATTACCCTAGGTTTTTTCATAATTTAAAAAGTTTTTAATATCGTTTCTGTTAAATTTTATTGGGGAAAATTCAAGCATTTTCATATTGTATATCTCTTTTATAAGAAATTTTTTTTCTTTTTCACTAAATTTAATTTTTTCCACTTTAAAAAAATTTTTAAAATAATCTAACTTATCAACCAAAGACTTGATATTGTTTTCTCTAATTAATTTTTTTTGAAAGAGATTTAGTATTAACTCATGAAATATATTATTTTTTTTTGAATTAATAATATTAATGGAACTTGATAAATAGTTAGCACCACACAAAGCATGCTTTTTATTAAAATATACGGCCATAGGATAACTTGAAGCTCCGGCTAATGATTGTTCTGCGTGCATTAATGAAATAATTGAAAATATTGAACCACATGCAATATAATCAAAACCTAACTTATTCTTTTTAGATAATAAGGTAAGACCTCTAATTATGTTTTCACTACCTAGAATGGATAAGTTTTTAGTATAAACATTGGCAATTTTGCTTGTGTAGGACTCAATAGAATGAACAAGTGCATCGAAGGCACATATAGCATGTTGACTTAAAGCAGGTGATTTTACAAAATAAGTATCTAGAATTGCAATTTTTGGAGTAAGTAAATTTGAATTGATACCACCCTTTAAGTTTTTTTCATTATTAATAAATACTGCAGATGGCGTTATCTCTGCACCTGAACCAAATATTGAAGGTATGCAAATGACTGGCAAAGGCTCAAAAGTGAATTTATTTAAACCCTGAAGATTATTTAACTTTCTTTTGTATTTTAATACTACGGATAATCCTTTTGCTATATCCATAGTGCTGCCCCCTCCTATACCAATAATTAAATCATATTTATTGCTATTTAATTTATATTTTATATTTTCTAAATTATTAAAACTAGGCTCAAAGAAGGAATTAAAATAATATGATTTTTTTTTAAAAAAATTAAAAGAATTTTTTATATATTTTAATTTATTTTTTTTATTTTTTAAATATGAGTCAATAACAAATAAAACATTTTTTTTTGAACTATATTTATCTAAATAATATTTAGCTTCTTTGATACCTTTATGTTTTATAATTATATTTGTTTTACAATTAATTATTAGATTTTCTTTATTTAATGATTTCATAACAATTTATTTAACTTTTTGAAAATTATGTTGCACAAATTGAAATCATATTTATCATCAATTTCAAAAGACTTTAATTTGTTCATTTTATAAGTACTGTAACTATTTAAATCTATTCTATTATTTTTTTCTAACAAAACACTTGGTTTAAATATATATATAGATCCATTTTCTAAAAAATAATTATTTTCTTTTTGCCTAATTTTTCTTCTTAAGGGATTGTAATTATATGGTATAATTTTATTATTATTTTGTCTCCAAAGTGTTAAATCTCCATATTCTACAACAGAAAATAATGAATTTGTTTTTTCCCTTTTTATTTGTTTAATAGCTTTATCAATATCTTCAGATGATCTTAGAGGGGAAGTGCATTGTAAAAAAATTATATAATCAATATTTTTATAATTTAATTGAGTAAATAAATGTCTAATAGCTGACTCGGAAGATGAATTATCCAAGGAAATTTTTTTTGGACGCTTAATCACTTTGCATTTATTTTTTTTGGCAATTTCAGATATTTTAATACTATCTGTACTAACAAAAACTTCTCCAGCAAATTTTGACTTTTTTGCCTGATTTATAGTCCAATATATTAGAGGTTTACCATTAAATATTTTGATATTTTTATTCTTTAAATTTTTTGATCCTCCTCTTGCTGGAATTATTGTAATATTTTGCATTTTGTTATACTTTAAAAAAGAATTAAACTGAAATAAACCTATACAGTTTAGATAATGTAAACAACATATTTTTTGATGAAATTTATTTTCTATAAACATAATGCAATACTCATTAATATTTTATCTCTAATCGGGTATTTTATTAAAATTGAAATTTATTGTTATAATTGTCATAAATGTAAAAAAAAACTAGAACGACCTGTATCTAGAGATTATTATAAAATCGTTGATAATTGTCACATATCAATTAAAAATTTTAATAATCAAATATCTGAAAATAAAAATTATAACGAATTTTTGAAAAATTATTTTTCTAAATTGTATGAGTTATACTCAATACAATATTCTGCTTTTAATCATTCAATTAATAAAACTAAAAGAAATATTATTATTGCACCTAGAGCTTACAAGATTTTATTTAATAAAAAGAATAAAAATAGTTTAGATTTTTTTTTTGATATTTATAATAGCCTTAAAGGATTTTCTTACTTTTTAATATATTTCTTTTTTTGCACAATATGTGTAATTTTTACTAAAAAAAAATTTAAATTTAAAAAAATTATTTTTCTAAGAAAAAAAAATTTAGAAGACAATATAGGATCTAAATTTAAAAAACATTTAACTAATGATATATCCTTATTAATACCAATTTTTTCTAATGGAAGTGCAATCAAAGATTATGGATACATAAATAGCTTTGTTAATTTAAGAAAAATAACATTGTGTTTTTACATAACTTTAAAATTTTATTTTTTGAATATAAATTATATTTATAAAAATATTTTATTCTTTTCTCAGCAGGAAGAGGGAAAAAATGTAAATATTATTTATAATTTACTACGTGATTACTTCATATCACTATGCATTAAAAATATTAATACAAAAATTTATATTGGAATTTTAGCTGATAAACCTCTGCATTTATTTATTAACTCCAATAAATATAATGATCAAAAAATCTTTTCACTTAATGAAACTTTTACTTTCCCTCCAAAAAAAGGGTTTGACTATAATTATCTTGATAAATACTATAGTTTAAATAAATACGATGAAATCACACAAAATATTTATTCCGGAAATATAAAAGAATTTAAAAGAGTCAATTTTTTTCGAAAAAATTTAAATAGTATTAATCTTAGTAAAAATTTACTCACAAAAATATCAAAATTTAGGAAAACTATATTAGTTATACCATGTCAAATTTATAACGAACGTTACTCTGGTTATTCTAATCATGATTTGAAATTTTTTATTAAGGGTATTTGTAATATTGCATATTATTTTCAAGATACTTTATTCATTTTCAAAGAAAAAAAAGGTGAGCTCAAATTATTTGAAAACTTTATTAAAAAAAATATTAATAAAAATAATCTTTATTTTGTAAGATGTGATAATCCAAAGAAACAATTATATGATAATTTTGATTCCCTCTTATCTAAATCTGATTTGTTACTATCTATTGCATTTAATTCTACTACAATATGGCAATCAATAATTAATAACCAACCTTTTTGTGTTTATAATGACTTTATTCCAAAAACTTTTTTAAATAAGTATGAGAATATTATAAACAATAACGAAGATGAATTAATGAAATCGATTAATTATTGGTTAAATATTTCCGATAGAGATTTTAAAAATTTTCAAAAAAAAATATTTGCAGAAACTAATATTAATTTATTCTCAGATGGTATAATAGAAATAATTAATGATTTGAAAAAACATATACAATAATTATAATTTAACTATCAAATAACTCTATGAAAAAAAATTTTAAAATACATGATAAATATATTGGTGAAGATTATCCATGTTTTATAATAGCAGAGGCAGGTGTTAATCACAATGGCTCTCTAGATAAAGCTCTTGAGTTAGTAGATATTGCAAAAAGTTCTGGAGCCGACGCAGTTAAGTTTCAAACATTTAAAGCTGAAAATTTAAATTTACCTAATGCACCAAAGTCAAATTATCATATAGAAACAACAGGTAATGATAAAAAACAAACTTGGTATGAATTACTAAAAACACAAGAATTAACATATGAAATGCATTTAAAAATATTTGATCATTGTAAAAAAAATGAAATAATATTTTTAAGCACACCTTATGACATTGTAAGTGCCGAGCTTTTACTTGATGTTGGTGTAAAAGCTTTCAAAATTGCTTCCTCTGATACAAATAATATTCCTTTTTTGTCTTTTTTGGCAAATAAGAACTTACCTATAATTTTATCATCTGCAATGTCTACTATGGCTGAAGTTAGTGACTCAATTAATACTATTAAAAATTTAGGCTGTGATAAACTTGCATTACTTCAATGCACAGGTAACTATCCAAGTAAATTAGATGACTCAAATTTAAATGTTATTAATACATATAAGAAAAATTTTGAATGCATCGTGGGATACTCAGATCATACAATTGAGAATATAAATCCTGTTGCAGCTACTGCTATGGGAGCTAAGATTTATGAAAAACATTTTACAATTGATAAGAATCTCCCTGGCCCAGACCACAGAATGTCTCTTAATTTTCAAGAATTAAAGAAAACAATAGATATAATTAGAGATACTGAAAAAGCTTTAGGATCATTTGAAAAAAAAGTACTTGATTCTGAAAAAGATAACAGAAAAAAATTAAGAAAAAGTATAGTAACAAAAAGAAATCTGAAAAAGGGAGAGACAATTAAAAAAGATGATATTTCAATTAAAAGACCTGGATTTGGAATACCTCCTAAATACTTTAATGACGTTATCGGAAGCCAAGCACTTGTTGATATTGACAATAACACTTCTTTAACATTTGAAATGATCAATAAAAGTATAGAAAAAGAAAATTAGTAATGAAAATATTAGGTATTAACCATGACATGTACATAACTTCTGCTGCTCTTATAGTTGATGGTAAAATAATATCAGCTGTAGCTGAAGAAAGATTTAATAGAGAAAAACAATCTAGGAGATTTCCATTAAATGCTATTAATTACTGTCTTCAAAATTCAAATTTAAAAATTACAGATATTGATTATATAGCTAATTCATATAATCCATCTTCACACCTTAATAAATTTAATCCAATATTTTCTAATTCTAGAAGAAGTAGGTTTGATTATTTGTATTCAATACCTGATAACTTATTAAATTTATTTCCTAAAAGACCTCTTGAGTCTGAGTTTATGTCGCAAGAACATAAATTTGATGAATATAATTTAAAAATCTATTTTATTAACCATCACTTATGTCATGCTGCAAATGGTTTTTATTTATCACCTTTTAATGAAGCGTCAATATTAACAGCCGATGGAAGAGGAGAAAATGATACCACAACTTTTTGTCATGGCAAAAAAAATAAGATTGAAACTTTGAATCATATCAAAATACCTCATTCATTAGGTTCTTTTTATAGTACTTTTACATCATTTTTGGGCTTTAAACCTGATAGTGATGAATGGAAAGTAATGGCATTAAGTAGTTATGGAAGCAAATCTAACAATATATATAAAAAACTTAAGAATTTAATTGAATTTAAAAGTAATGGCACATTTGAATTAGATACGAATTATTTTTCAGAAATTAACCATGAAATGCCCGAATATTATTCAGAAAACTTTTTAAAACTTTTAGGCAAATCAAGAAAAAAAAATGATAACATAACAAATAAACACTACGAAATAGCTGCAGCAATGCAGCAAGTTACAGAGGATATTTTATTTCATATGTGTAATAAACTCTATAATTTAACTAAAAGTAATAATTTAGTTTTATCTGGTGGCTCTATAATGAATTCCGTCTTCAATGGCAAAATACTTGAAAATTCAAGTTTCAAAAACCTATTTATTTCATCTGCACCTGATGATAGTGGATTATCAATAGGCGCCGGTCTTGCATTATACAACCATATTTTAGGTAAAAAGAAAAGATATGTGCAAACGCATAATTATTACGGACCAGAATTTTCAAATCAAAGAATTAAAAAAATTTTGGATGAATTAAAAATTAAATATTATTATTCTAAAAATATTGAGAAATATGCTGCAAATGAATTATCTAATGGAAAACTAATTGCTTGGTTTCAAGGAAGAATGGAATTTGGTCAAAGAGCTCTGGGTAATAGATCGATATTGGCAGATCCAAGAAATAAAAATATGAAAAAAATAATAAATAAAGCAATTAAGTTTAGAGAGAGTTTCAGACCATTTGCACCCGCAATACTTATTGATCATGTTAAAAATTATTTTGAAATCGATGGAAATCAACAAGTACCTTTTATGGAAAAGGTTCTAAAAATAAAAAAACATAAACAGAAGGATATTCCTGCAGTTACCCATAAAGATGGTTCCGGTAGGTTACAAACTGTAGATAAAAAAAATAATAAAAAATTCTATTCTTTAATTAATGAATTCTACAAATTAACTTCTATACCTGTAGTTCTAAATACATCTTTTAATGTTAATAATGAACCTATTGTTTGTACGCCCCAAGATGCTATCAGAAATTTTAATACATGCGGTCTTGATATTTTAATTATGGGAAATTACATCATTACTAAAAAAAATTAAAAACTTTTAACATATGATTTATATTTCAACTACTTTTGTTAGAGATGAAACTCCGATTGAGCAAGCTTTACAATTATGTGAAAAACTATCTTTACAAAATATTGAACTAGGCTCTAATCATGTACATGAAAAAGATTACTTAAAAATTATTAACAAGTATAGCAATAAAAATTTTTGTGTTCATAATTATTTTTTAAGACCAAAAAAAGATTTTGTAGTTAATATCGCTTCTAACAATATTGAAATTAGAGATAACAGTATCAAGCATATATTTAAATCTATAGATTTTTGTGAAAAAATTGGTGCTAAATTATATACTTTTCATCCAGGTTTCTTAACAGATCCAAAAGATGAAAATAGAAAAAATAAAAACTATGATTTTTTATATGATAATGCAAAAATTGAATTCATTAATTATTCAAATACTTTTGATCAGATGATAAAGTCTATTGATTCCATTGTTAATTACGCAAGACAAAAAAATGTTACCGTAGCAATTGAAACAGAGGGTTCAGTTTCAAAAAAAGATCATTTATTATTGCAGGAACCAAAAGAATTCGAGAATTTAAAAAAATATTTTAACTACAATGATATAAAAATTAACTTAAATATAGGGCACTTAAACCTAGCTATGAATTCATTTAAATTCAAATATGATTCTCTTGTTAAAATTATTGATAAATATATTATAGCTTTTGAACTAAGTCATAACAACGGTATAAATGACGAACACAAACCACTTGAAAATGAAGCATGGTATTGGGAATTAATTTCTGATAAAAGATTTAAAAATTGTCTAAAAATATTGGAATTTAGAAATACATCAATTAAAAAACTTGAAAATAATATAAAATTGTTAAAAAAAAAATTAAATGTACTTTAAATATAGAGACAAAATTAAATTTAATAAAAATACCCTAATAAAAACTGTTCTGAAAAGCTTCAATCATACTGCAGTCAAAACAGAAATGAAAGGCTTTGGAGTTGTAGTTAACAAACAAAATAAACTTATAGGTGTAATTACTGAGGGGGATATTCGCAGAATTCTTATAAAAGGAGCATCAGTAAATGACTCAATAGAAAATTGCATAAATTATAAGTTTACTGCAATAAAAGATACTTTTTCATATCATAAAATTTTGAGAAGTTTTGATAAAAATATATTAAATCTTCCAATTATTGATGAAAAAGGTCATTTTATTGATTTACTAAACTACAGTACCTTTAAAGAAACTTATTTTTTAAATGATCAAAGGATCATTCGTGCAAGATGTCCTGTGAGAATAAGTTTTGCAGGTGGTGGCACTGATTTTAATGAACATATTAACAATACAAAAAGTTCAGTGCTTACTTCTTCAATAAATAAATTTTGTACAGCATCAATATTGGTCAGAAAAGACAATAAAATAAATATTATTAGCAAAGATTTAAATTTAAAATATTCAGCTAATAGTTTATCAGAAATCAAAATGGGAGGTAGATTAAATTTAATAAAGGCTACTTTAAAAATAATTAATCCAAAATTCGGATTTGATTTAGAGACTTATGCAGAATTTAGTCAAGGTACTGGTTTGGGAGGATCCTCTGCTATTGTATCGGCTATAATTGGTGCATTTAACTATTTTAGAAATGACAAACTTTATGACTTATACGAAATCGCTGATCTAGCTTATCATGCAGAGAGATTAGAGACTAAGATATCAGGTGGCTGGCAAGATTACTACGCATGTATATTTGGAGGTTTTAATATCATTAATTTTAACAAAGATGAAATAGTTGTAAACCCAATCAAAATTAATAGAGATACTCTTCTTGAATTAGAGTATAATTTAATGATCTTTAAGTTTAAAGGCTCTAGAAACTCTGGCAAAATTCAACAAGAAAATATAAAAAAATTACAGAAAACAAAAAATAAATTCAACGAAAATTCTCAAGTTATGATGACACTAACAAATGAAATGCATAAATGTCTTTTAAAAGGAGAATTGAAAAAGTTTGGTGACTTATTAAAAAAATCATGGGAAGTAAAAATAAAATTAAATCCAACAGTAACAAACAAAAAAATTAATCATTTAAATGAAATAGCTATAAAGAATGGAGCTTTAGGCTGCAAACTTTTAGGTGCTGGTCAAACAGGATATTTATTGGTTTATGCATCACCATTGTATCAAAAGAAAATAACTAAACTGCTTGAAAAGAAAGACTTAATTCATGATAATTTTAAATTCACTTCAACTGGTTTAGAAATATGGACAACCAAAAGATAAAATATGAGTGAGAGAATTTTAATTACTGGAGGTGCTGGGTATATTGGATCAGTATTAGTTCCATTTCTTTTGTCAAAAAATTATGAAATCACTGTAATTGATAATTTTCTGTTCAATCAAAATAGTTTATTAGATGTAGCAGTTAATCAAAAATTGACTGTATACAATTCTGATGTAAATAATCAAATTTTGTTAAAAAATTTGATTAAAAGAAATGATATAATTATTCCTTTAGCTGCAATAGTAGGCGCTCCTGCGTGTGATCAAAATAAGAAATTAGCTAAAGAGGTAAATCTAGAACAATTAAAATTTATTAATAAAAATATATCAAAAAATCAAAAAATAATTTTTCCTGTGAGTAATAGTGGTTATGGAGTCGGTAAAAAAGATATCTATTGTGATGAGAATTCACCTCTAAATCCAATATCATTATATGGAAAATTAAAAGTAGAAGCTGAGAAAATTTTATTAGATAGAGGTAATTGTATTACATTTAGGCTAGCAACAGTTTTTGGTTCATCCCCCCGAATGCGCATTGACTTGCTCGTAAATGATTTTGTACATAGAGCTATAAAAGATGGGTTTATTGTGCTTTTTGAACCTCATTTTAAAAGAAATTATATACATGTTAGAGATGTGGCAAATGCATTTTTTCATGGATTAAAAAACTTTAATGTAATGAAAAACCAAATATATAACGTAGGTGATACAAATGCTAATCTATCAAAAAAAGAGCTCTGTTTAAAAATAAAAAAATATGTAAAAAAATTAACAATTATTGAGTCAGAATTTGCTGAAGATCCTGATAAAAGAGATTATATTGTTAGTAATGCTAAACTTGAAAAAACTGGTTGGAAAAGAAAATTTTCACTTGATTACGGTATTAAGGAGTTAATAAACTTATACTCTTGGATGAAAATAACAACTACAAGAAATTATTAATTTTTATATAATAAATTCATTTGATTTAAGTGAGCTCTCATAAAATTTTTTAGAAAACTTTTTATTATCTTTAGCGTGTTTTAAAAAAAAACCTACACTTTCATTTAAAGAATTAATATAATCTTTTTCTTCATTAATTTTCATACTTAAAATTTTTTTAGGTTTTATAAAAAAACCTTTTCTATCAAAGTTTTTTGCAGGTCCACTTATTTTTATTAGATTTTCAACCTGTTCTATTATTCCATTCTCAAAAATAAAAAGAAGCTTTTTGGTAAATGGTGCGTAATAAGAAGAAAATATATCAATATTAGAATTGTTACTTAATGTTATTTTAGAAAATGAAGTATCAAAGCTATTTCCTATATTTGAAAAATTAATATTTTCTGAATTAATTTTTATAATTTTAAAATGATAGTTAATTAAATCTAGGAAGTGGACTGAAACAATTTCAAATATACCCTTTTTACATCTATCATAGTCAGATCTCCAACTATTATGATATTCTGGTTTTAATGCAAGACCATTGGTCGAACTAAAATTTGCGTATATTAAATTACCTAATTTATATTTTTTTTTATTATTCAAAATTTTACTAATAGCTGAAAATCTGAAATTAAAATTTATATATAATTTATAGTTTGTAATTTGTTTTAAGAAATTAATTTGTTTTCTAGTTGTAACTGCTGGTTTTTCACAAAATATATATCTATTTTTATATAATTTTTTAATATAATTAAAATGAGTTTTATTTGGAGAAGCTATGAATATAATTTTGCATTTTTCTAACTCACTGAATGATTTAGAGTCAAAATAGTTTGGAGTATTTGGCTTATATACAAAAAAATTGTATTTTTTTTTTATTAAAATTTTTTGAATTCTCTTAGAATGGCCGCCGTTACCAATGATAGCTATCTTCATTTAAAACAAACGCCACACCTATCACAAGGATTCACTTTATTTCTTAAATTATTAATATGGTAATTACGATGTTCATTTATTTTTTTACCATTCCAAATCTCTTTAATACTGTTGTCATTAAAATTTCCATAACTCAAATAACTTTTATAATCTGCGTCACAAGGATTAACTTTACCATCCCACCAAACGTACATTCGATCCCATAAATACTCACATGGATCATTAATTTCTTCATGGGGAATATTAAAGTAAGTATCCCATCTTTCTAAGGGATATCCAGCTGTTACTTGATCTGCTCTTTTCATCCAAAAATTTCTAAACTTAGTTCTATCTAAGTTCTTATCATGGTCTACACCCGATATTCTAATCTCAGTTATTGACTTTGGATAGTATTTCTCTCTAATATTAAAAAGATTATCAACATTTTTTAATATTTTTTCAAAATTACTATTTTTTCTTAATCTTTCATATTCTCCTTTTTCATAGTGATCGGCTGAGATTATAATTTGAGTAAATTCATTAGTAAAAATTGAATGAGCTATTTTATCAGATAAGAATGTTGCGTTTGTATTTAGCTTCTTTTCATATATATTTTTTTTTGAACCTAAATATTCCATCATTTCAGTCAATTTTTTGTGAAGAGTTGGCTCCCCCCTACTTGCTAATGTGACGGCACCTACTCCTAAATCACTTGCCTCATCGACAATTTTTGTAAAAAGGTCATAATCTATTATTCCCATGTAAGGTTTTTTTGTAAAACTTTTATCAGTCTGAAAACAAAAAGGACATCTAAGATTACAAGTAGATACTGGCTCTATTAATAAATAAGGTGGGTATCCGATGTTTACTTTATCTCTTCCACACCTCAAGAACTTGTAACGAAAAGTAAGATAATCAAATGTAATTTGAAAATTATTTTTATTTTTTAAAATAAATAATTCTTCTTGTTTATTTAAAGTGTAAGGAAGTTCATTTTTTTTAAATAAATTATCGTATATTTCCTGGCCAAATATATCAGGTTTTGAATCTAAGATTGATTTTATCTCTGTTATATTATTATAGAAAAAATTAGTTAAGAAACCAATATCAACTTTACTACCTATATTAAACTGACCAATTTTAGCCCTACCTAACTTTGATATTACTACATTTTCCATTTAATTAATCCATAATAATATTACTTCTTGTTAATAGCAATTTAATCATTTTTTTTTAAATAATAAATTTTGTTGATAATTTTATATATATAACATATTTGATATTTTTACTCAAAATTAATTTAAATGTTCAATAAATTGCTATCTACTTATCCAGGGTTCGATCTGAAAAAGATGAGATATGATGGCTTGTTGGATACATTGAATAAAAGCTTTAGGAAAAAGACTCAACTAGTAAACAAAAAGAATGGATGGGAATATAAAAAATTTTGCTCTGTATGCAGTATTGTAGAGGGTAAATTTTTCAAAAATTCAGATAACGAATTAATTGCTAAAAAATATGGTACTGAATTTTACAAATGTAAAAATTGTAGCGTCGTTTACGCCAATAGAATACCTAAAAACATAATGGATGTTTATGGAGATTTAAACTACTTAAAACAAGCAAAACAAAGTTATTTATCTAATGTTGAATATAGAAAAACTAGATTTGGTATTGAAAGAATTAATCTTATTAAGCAAAATTTAGATTCTAGAAAAAATATTAAACTTTTAGATATAGGATGTGGAACAGGCTGGTTTTTGGAATTAGCAAAAGAAAATTTTAGCAGTGTTTATGGATTGGAACCTGCTAAGGAATTAGCTAAAAATACAGAAAAACGACTTAACATAAAAATATTTAAAAATGACATGATTAAAGAAGATTTTAAAATGAAATTTGATGTTATTACAATGTTTGACGTTATTGAACATGTTCCCAATCCAGTTGAGTGCATTAAAAAATCATATGAATTACTAAACAAAAAAGGTATTTTAATAATCTTTACACCAAATAACGACTCTTATGCTATGAATTTTCTAAACGCCAAAAGCTGCATACTTTGTCCACCTGATCATTTAAATATATTCAACAACAAATCTTTAAAAAAAGTATCTAAATATGTAGGTTTTAAAATTAAAAAATACTCTACAAATGGTTCAGACATTGCAGATATTTATATGCAATTAAAACAAGAAGATAAAAAAAATCAA